>Ga0310695_10002208_pt1 | contig 41925 bp, 39 predicted proteins | sample RumenRJG_04DNA_FD_203882 | JGI IMG/M metagenome (GOLD analysis project Ga0310695, IMG submission 203882) | Bovine rumen microbial communities from Lethbridge, Alberta, Canada - RJG_04 (v2) (version 2) | ecosystem: Host-associated > Mammals > Digestive system > Stomach > Rumen | place: Canada... | reverse complement strand
TACTTTGCCAACCCCGCCTATGTGCAGATTCACCCCACCTGTATCCCCGTTCACGGCGACAAGCAGTCCAAACTGACGCTGATGAGTGAGTCGTTGCGTAACGACGGCCGCATCTGGGTGCCCAAGAACATCGAGGACGCCAAGAAACTACAGGCCGGCCAGATTAAGGGCAGCGACATCCCCGAGGAGGAGCGCGACTACTACCTGGAGCGCCGCTACCCGGCCTTCGGTAATCTCGTGCCCCGTGATGTCGCCAGCCGCGCTGCCAAGGAGCGTTGCGACAAGGGCTACGGTGTGAACAACACCGGCAAGGCCGTGTTCCTGGACTTCAGCGAGGCCATCAACCGCCTGGGTATCGATGTGATTCGTCAGCGCTATGGCAACCTGTTTGACATGTACGAGGAGATCACCGATGTGAATCCCGGTGAACTTGCCAACGAGATCAACGGCGTGAAGTACTACAACCCCATGATGATTTATCCCGCTATCCACTACACGATGGGCGGTATCTGGGTTGACTATGAGTTGCAGACCAGCATCAAGGGTCTGTTCGCTATCGGTGAGTGTAACTTCAGCGACCACGGCGCTAACCGCCTGGGTGCTTCGGCTCTGATGCAGGGTCTGGCCGACGGTTACTTCGTGCTGCCTTACACCATCCAGAACTACTTGAGTGACCAGATCAGCGTGCCCCACTTCTCGACCGATGCACCCGAGTTTGATGCTGCAGAGAAGAAGGTACAGGCTAACCTCGACCACCTGATGAGCATCCAGGGCAAGCGCTCTGTTGACAGCATTCACAAGGAGTTGGGTAATGTGATGTGGGACTATGTGGGCATGGCCCGCACCAAGGAGAGCCTTGAGACCGCATTGAAGAAGCTCAAAGAGCTGCGCAAGGAGTTCGAGAACAACCTGTTCATCCCCGGTACCCAAGAGGGCATGAACATCGAGTTGGACAAGGCATTCCGCCTGCGTGACTTCATCACCATGGGTGAGTTGATTGCCTATGATGCCCTGAACCGTCACGAGAGTTGCGGTGGCCACTTCCGCGAGGAACACCAGACCGAGGAAGGCGAGGCCAAGCGCGACGACGAGAACTTCTTCTATGTCGCCTGCTGGAAGTATAACGGTGACGATGAGACCGCTCCCACGCTCATCAAGGAGCCGCTCCACTACGAGGCCATCAAGGTCCAGACGCGTAACTATAAGTCATAATCAACCACATTAAAATTCATCGAATACAATGGATACGAATATAAGTTTCAAACTTAAGGTTTGGCGTCAGGCCAACGCTCATGACGAGGGCCGCTTTGAGACCTACGAGATGCACGACATCCCCACCGACACCTCCTTCCTGGAGATGCTGGATATCCTCAATGAGCAACTCATCGAGAAGGGCCAGGAGCCCGTCACCTTTGACCACGACTGCCGCGAGGGTATCTGCGGCATGTGCTCGCTCTATGTCAACGGCCATCCCCATGGCCCCGCCACTGGCGCCACGACGTGCCAACTCTACATGCGCCGCTTCCACGATGGTGATACCATCACCGTTGAGCCCTGGCGCTCGGCTGCTTTCCCCGTAATCAAGGACCTGATGGTTAACCGCAATGCCTTTGACCAGATTCAGCAGGCTGGCGGTTATGTGAGCTTCCAGACCGGTGGCGCACAGGATGCCAACGCCATCCCCATCAGCAAGGAGGCCGCCGACGAGGCCATGGACAGCGCAACCTGCATCGGCTGCGGTGCCTGTGTAGCCGCTTGCAAGAACGGCTCGGCCATGCTGTTCCTCAGCGCCAAGGTGAGCCAGTTCGCTCTGCTGCCCCAGGGCCGTGCCGAGGCCAAGCGCCGCGTCAAGGCCATGCTCGCCAAGATGGACGAACTCGGTTTCGGTAACTGCACCAACACCGGTGCCTGTGCCGCCGAGTGCCCCAAGAACATCAAGTTGAGCAACATCGCCCGTCTGAACCGCGAGTTCATCTGCGCCAAGTGCAAAGACTAAAATCCGCTAGAATCATTTGATTCACCATACACAATCGTACCGCAGGAGATAATCTTGCGGCACGATTTTTTTGTGGGAATGGGATTGATTATCTGAAATTTGTATTAAATTTGCGACAGATATGTTTTAAAATCCACAAGAGCCTATGAAATACTATATCGCAGAAAACGGCCAGGGCGTAGGACCTTTTGAGGCCAACGAGTTGCTGGCGCGCGGCTTGACCGGCAACTCCCTCGTGTGGGGTGAAGGTATGTCAGGATGGACCTCGGCAAGCCAGGTTCCCGAACTCGCAGCGTTGTTGTCGGGCCAGACCGGCAATACTGGAGGGCTGGACATCCAGCTGCCACCGTTGCCACCGATGGGACAGGCTCCGCTGCCGTCGGCGCCTCCAATGGGCGAGGTTTCGTTGCCTCCCTTGCCCGATGTGCCTCCAGTGACCAATCCGCAATCCACGGCCCCGACGGTGCCCAACGATCCCCTGCCAATCCCTCAGGGTCCCTCGACTAATACCCAGTCGCCGTCGCAGGCTGCCCCCAAGACATGGCTCGTCGAGTCGGTAATCGCCACATTGGTATGTAGTCTGTGTTGCGGTGTGCCCTTGGTAGGACTGATTCCCGGCGCTATTGCCATCTTTCACGCATGGGGTTGCAGGACCTGCTATGCCAAGGGGGATATTGACGGTGCCAAAAAGAAGTCTGCTTCGGCCAAGAAGTGGTTCTTTATCACCATTATTGTGGGCGTGGTATTGTCAATTTATGGAACAGGCAAGCAACTAATGAGCAACCCGGATATCCTACAGGACATTTTGAACGGCAATACAGGGGGCATAGGATTCTTCTACGGCATCTAACAGCCACTGCGTGTTACTGCATCACGCTAAGGCACTAGGCCGCTAAGGTTGACGATTAAAAATCTTAGCGACTTGGCGCCTTAGCGTGATTGTTTGATGAGTAGTTGTGCGTGTTGACCACGAGCCACACGCCCGTGAAGATGAAGGCTGCGGCCACGGCGTGCATCCATTGCGGCACGGCAAGCCCCATTGCCATGCTGGCGACGACGGCCACAAAGGGCTGCACATAGTTGTAGACGCTCACTGTCGTGGGCAGCAGGCGGCGCTGGGCGAACACTACCAGCAGGAATGTGAAGAAGGTCGCCGCGGCCACGATATAGACCAGTTCGGTGGCTGTGCGTGCACTCATGCCGCCCCAGTCAATCTGCACGATGTGGGGTAGGGTGAACGGCAGAATCATCAGGCTGGCAAAGGTGAATGTCCACTTGTTGAATGTAAACGCGTCATACTTGCGGAACAGGGCCGCGTAATGCGTCAGGTAGAAGGCGTAACCCACCTGTGCGGCCAGGATGAGCAGGTCGCCGCGAAAGTCGGCGGTCTTGCCCGAAGCGCCCGATGTGGTGCGCGTAATCAGCAGCACGGCGCCCGCGAAGCCCAGGATGATGCCCAATGCCCGCCGTGGGGTGATGCGCTCGTGCAGGATGAAGGCCGACAGGATGAGCGTGAAAATCGGCATCGTCGTCAACTCGATGGTCGCATTGATGGGCGAGGTGTAACTCAAGCCCACGATGTAGCCGCCCTGGGCCATGACGAAACCGAAGAAACTCGCCCCCACAATCTTCAAGATGTCGCGGCGCTCGACCCGCTGCTGCGGCACGATGAGCGAACCCGCCCAAAACAGGATGGCAGCCCCGCAGATACGGAATGCCACCAGTTGCGGCCCCGTGATGCCGCCATGGGTGAGCACATCCTTGGAGAATGTCGCCATCAGCCCGAACAGCACCATGGCCAGCAACATCGCCCCATGCGCCCTATAATTCCTATGATTAGTATTTTCAATAGCCATTTTCAGCCCGCAAAATTACCACGTTTTGCTGACATTAGGCTTCCCGTTTGTTTCTTTTTTCCTGGAAGGGGGCTACAAAGTCGTCAAGGTTGTTGACACCCAGTTTCTTGGCAATCTGCACTTTCTTGTTGGAGATGGTAACAATGTGCTTATAATTCATGCACACCATGATGGCTGTGCGTGAGAAACCGCAGCAGTACAGAGCGATGAAGTTCAGCTCATCTTCACGCAGAGTGCCACTTGCCAGTTGCTGCGCCTTGATAAGGACATTGTCATACAGGTCATTGACCAGCGATTGCAGGTTGCTCCAATAGCTGGATGAGTCTTTCTTTTCCTGTATCGTCATCAATGAATTGAATTTCTTGGTAAAGGCGTTGCCGTCCAGCTCGTATGCCCACTGCATCAGTTGGTGTATTACCTTAATTTGGCCGTTAAGAATAGAAATGATTTCATCAGACTGTCCTTTCCTGTGTTCCATTTCTGCCAGTCGGTCGTTCAACTCGGCCCTTTCGCGTTCCTTGCTGTCCAGTTCATTCTTAACTTCCGCGATTTGGTCATTCAACTGGGTGATGCTTTGGCGCGACGACTCCACATTTTTCTGATAGTGCTCTCGCTCGGTTTCCATGTCACTCAGTCGTTGATGGGCGGCATCAATTTCCTGATTCAGTCTTGTGATGGTGGATGTCGCCTGGTTCATGTCCTCCTCATAGCTGCTGAGCGTCGCTTGAACCTGTTCCAGACTATTTGTGGAACTGTCCAAGTCTGCTCTGAGCAATTCAAATTCATGTTCCTTGTTGCGTAGTCTGGAGCGGTAACTATGGGCAATGGACAACAGTCCAAGACCGATGGCGGCGAGCACAGTAAGCGCCAGCCAGGTATTCTTGAGACTGGAACGCAGTTTCTCATTCTGCAATTCCTCGTCCTTGAGATCATATCTCTTTTCTATGGTCAATAATCTGTGGGTCAGACTGTTGGCAAGTGTTGAGTCTTCAAGGTTTATGGCCTTCTTATAGTAAGAGAAAGCCTGGGGATAATCCGCCTTGTGATAGTTGATGGTTGACAAGACTTCAAAGTAGAGGATACTATCAGCACAACAGGTCATTTCAGGCGCAGTTTTGAGGTAGTGAACGCATGAGTCAGGCTGTTGAAGCTTGATATAGGCCAAGGCCGCTATGAAATGCGCCCTGGGATGGTCGATTTGGCTACTGTCTATTGATGAGATGGCCTTGATGGCATCGTCCTTAGCCTTGGCGTAGTCGTTTTCAACCGAGGCATAGTATTGGGCTCGGCAGGTGTAGGTTGAAAAAAGCGCATATTGCTCCGTTGGCAGAGCTTTAGCCAAATTCAAAGCCTCATTGAAATAATGTATAGCACTGTCGGCCTTCCCTTTTTGGTCGCTGTAGAGTTCTCCTATCTCTTTCAAGCACAGGATGACATAATGCTGATTTCCCAACTGCCTATAGAGTTTCAGCGCCTCTTGAAACTTGTTGGATGCGATGATTTTAGCGCCAACGAACTGAGACTGGTACAGGTAACCCAGCCTTAATTTGGCAAATGCCTGATTGGACAAGTCGGTTTTTGGAGCTGCTCGTTCGGCCTTGTGATAGCAGAGGACGGCCCTGTCGTAGTTACCCAATTCCTCGTTTACAAGGCCTTGGCTGATGAGCGACCTGGTATACTTCTCTGCGTCTTCTGACTTGCTGTAGTAAGAAACAGCCTCATTGATGCTCGAATCGCTGGTGGCCTTGATATAGTTATCGTGTTTTGCTTGGGTTAACAACAGGTTATAATAAGCCTGGTCTCTCTTGTTGAATTTACTACGGTCCATGTTCCCAAGGCTGTCAAGTGCCTGTTGGGATTCGTTTTTCACCAACAAGGAATCGATTTGAGATAACGACTTGGTATGGTTGGGATGTGAGCACAAGAATGACAATACCGTGATTACACTGACCAGGGCGAGTGCAGTCACTTTTTTGTTATGAAAAATGGGTTTAGTCATTGGTTGTGCCGATGATTTCAAATGGATTTCAGATGCAAAATTAACTAAAAAAACAACACATTTTTTCATGTTAATCCCATATTAACTTTTATTTTTATAAGCAGTTTTGTATCAGCGTTTTAAGTGTATTTGAATTAACTCTAAATTATGCTGAATTTCACTGTTTTTTGGCTTTTTCTGCCTAACTTTGCCACAGTGAAAAATCCACTTTTTAAACTACATGATGATATGATGGAGACTTGTAAACGATTGTTATGGCTTATCACTGTTGTGATGGTTATTTTCCCCTCTTGTGGAGATAAAAATGATGAGCCCGATGCGCTCTACAATTATTACATGCTCATCCAGTCCGAAGTAGAATTGGAATTGTCAAACAATGCAGAGGAGGAAGGCACGCTGGTTGGTGGTCAAGTGAGTGTAATATCCAGGACGGTCTCACGAATGAGGAATGTCATGGCTCAGTATGACTCAAACCAAAACTCCACAGATATCGAGGCTGCCCTGCTCACGGCATGTGACAGCATTTACCGTGAATATGCTTCAGCCTATGTCCAGTATTCTGGTCAAACCCTGTGCTATGTCCAGATTAACCGCCGCAAACTGGTGGACGGAAAATCCCAGGAGGGCACGACGCTCAAGACCTACTACTTCCGGGCGCTTAAGGGGGTGGATCCAGATGGGTCAAGCGACCCCACGCCGCCTGAATTCTCATTGAACAAGCCCGATGCGTTAGAGGCCGTTGACTTGGGACTGTCAGTGATGTGGGCCAACTGTAATTTGGGAGCCCAATCACCCGAGGAGTATGGCGGCTATTTTGGTTGGGGCGACCCGACAGGCATGCTATGGGATGGTGACGGCATTTACAGGCAGGCCGGTGCTTTTGTTTGGAATACCGATAACTACGGCGGAATGAACCCACCGACCGAGATTGGTGGCACAATGCTCGATGTTGTTACAACACATTGGGGCAATAGCTGGCATACGCCTAGTGCTCTTGAAGCAAGGGAATTGAGAACTCAATGCGAGTGGAAACTGTGTTCTCAGGATGGCCGCAACTGGTATGAGGTCATCGGTCCCAACGGCAACAGCATCATCATCCCGTTGGCGGGCATTTATGGCATACTTCCCAAGAAAGGCAGTTCGCTTCTAATGGAGGGTCCATTACACACCAATTTTATAGGGTTTTATTGGACATCTTCCATTTGTAACACGCCGGGCACATCTGCAACCAGGAGTTATGCCGTCCATCAAGGGGTGGCTACTGCATGGGCATTTATCTTTGGCTCTTATCATGAGGAGTGGCAAGGAGTGAGTTGGTTTAATGACCACCTGCGCGCCTTCCACATGCCAATCCGTCCGGTATATACTAAACCGGAAGACATTCAACCTAACTAATATATAAAGAGCGATGAAAACTTACAATTACTTATTTGGAATAGTTGCCATTCTGCTGATGGCTACTGGATGTAGCAAAGACGACCCCGATGTCAAAATCGAGCCGCCAGTGTTTAGTCTCCAAAAACCGAGTACCGTAGAGGCGGTGGATTTGGGTCTGTCGGTCTTATGGGCCAGTTGCAACTTGGGCGCAAGTTCTCCCACAGACTATGGCGGTTACTTCGCTTGGGGTGACCCGACAGGAGCCTTGTGGTCGGCCGATGGCATTAGTTATGACGAACAAGGCTATACCTGGAATACCAGCAACTATGGTGGAAACAACCCGCCCGCCGACATCAGCGGCACCGACTTGGATGTCGTGACCGTGCACTGGGGTGACGGATGGCGCATGCCCACCTATGCCGAGATGAAAGAATTAATGAATCAATGCCAATGGACTAAATTGGAGCAGGGTGGAATAAAGTGGTATGAGGCCACAGGGCCTAATGGCAACAGCATCGACCTGCCGATGGGTGGGTTGTATTACGATCCCACAGGTGAAAAGTACGCCCGATTCCTTGGCGGCCCCGCCCATGTCAACACGAGTGCTTTTTATTGGACATCGACCGTTAGTTGGACGCAGAATAATATGCGAGGCTATGATATCCATCCTGGTGTAGTGACTGCATGGATGCTGTTGATTGGGGCGGGAGAGAGACGGTATCTCCTTGACTATGTGAGAGCCTTTCACATGCCAATCCGTCCCGTCCACGACAAGTAGAAGTGTTTTTTCATACAAACTCCCGAACGTGATTTCTGGGAATGAGGTGGTTCTATCGTGGCTCAAAGCGAAGGAGCCACCTCAATTATCTGAAATAGTAGTTAATAAATGTTTAATATTGCGGTAATTAAACGATTAAGTGTGTATTGTGTCTAACAAATGAAAACGTATCACGATGGCTGAACTTGTCGTGCCTGTAACCAATTTCCAAGATGTATTAACCCTAGTTATTTAAAAGTGATGATGAAAAATTACAAGAGTTTCATGTGGCTGATGGCTACCATGCTGGTTGTCATGTCCTCTTGCAAGGATAGCGAGGATGTTAATGGAAGTGATGACTATTATTACTACCTGGACATCCAGTCCGAAGTCACTCTCAATCTTAAAGAAGCAGATGAGAGTCAAGGCACGATGTCCAATTCTGACTATGACCTGTTGTCCAAAACAGTCATGTTCATGCAGCAGGCAGTACAGAAGAATAACTCCCTAGAAGGTGATAACCGCGCTAGGGAAGCGGCCATGATCACGACTTGCGACAGTCTGTATAGGAACTATGCAGATATGAATCCCACGAGTAAAGGCTTTCTCATCTGCTATGTCAAGTTAATCCGTTGCAGCCTATATCCCAATGGGACCATCAAAAAGATGCTGCCGATAAAATACTACAACTTCTGGTATGAAATGCCTGAAGGCTATGGCAACGATGATGGCGGTTCGTCTCTGGAAGATTATTTCGGCAAGCCCGATACGCTCCAGGCTGTTGATCTGGGCCTGTCGGTGCTCTGGGCCAATTGCAATCTAGCCGCTAAGGTACCTCGCAATTATGGCGCCTTGGTGGCTTGGGGTGACTCTACCGGGATTCTGTTTTCAGGACAGGGCATAGGCTGGAATGACAATGGCTACACCTGGAATACCGATAACTATGGCGGCAACAACCCGTCGGCCGACATCAGCGGCAGCGAACTGGATGTCGTGGCCAAGTACTGGGGCGACGGGTGGCGCATACCCACTCTTGATGAAGCCAAGGAATTATGCGAGCAATGCCAGTGGAAACTGCAAACCTATGGTGACATCAAGTGGTATGAGGTCGTCGGTCCCAATGGCAACAGCATCATCATGCCGTTGGCTGGAATCTATGGCGATGACCTAAATGCCACTTACCGTTTCCAGAGGGGGCCGATTGGTGTTAATGAAATGGGAAGCTACTGGACATCGACCAGTTGCCCGACGCCAAGCACAGCCGAGGAACGAGGCTATGGCGTTAACGATGGCGTGGTAACAGCTTGGAGTTTCAGATTCAATAGCAATAACGGTGATGACATCACTCCAGTGTTTGTTGACTATGTCCGTGCATACCATATGTCCATCCGTCCTGTCCTCAATAAGTAGAACAAATGCCTTGCTTTTTTAGAAACTAATTTTTTAGATTATGAATATTACCAAGAAATACATGTGGCTGATGGCCATTCTAATGGTTGTCATGTCCTCTTGCAAGGATAGCGAAGATGTTAATGGCAGTGATAACTATCATTACTACCTGGATATCCAGTCCGCAGTTCAACTGAATTTGAATGATGCTGCTGATGAAGATGCAAGCGGGGAGGTCAGCCCATTAGTTGACTGCTTGTCCAGAACCGTCTACCGCATGCAGAAGACAGTACGCGAGAATGAACACCAGAAAAGTAATCGGAATAAGGTAGCTGTTATACTCTCGACTTGTGACAGTCTGTATCGGGACTATGCCGAGGTAAATCCCGAGCAGAAAGGTAATGCCGTTTGCAATGTGTGGATTCTCCGCTGCCCTTTGTATCCTAATGGAACCGCCAGCCTCAATGATGCCATCACATTAAAACAATACACTTTCTGGAGAGAATAGTTAGGTATTTAAAAAAGGGAAAACAAGAAATACAAGATGTACAATCGGTTGAATTGTTGTTCTTGTATTCCTTGTTTTCAATTCCGTCGTGCGGATGCCAATTAGTTCAATTAGCGTAAATAGTAGTTTGAATTACTTCATGAACTTGGCGAAGTCGGTCTTGCGCATGTCGCCGTCGTGAATCAGCGTGCTGTGCATGGCGAAGGCGATGTCGGGGTTCATCATCACATGGCCCTTCTTGGCCAGGCTCAGGTACTCGCGCAGCAAGGGACGATAAACGGGGTGAGCGGCCTTCTCGATAATCTCGTGGGCGCTCTGGACGGGGTCCTTGCCGCGCAGGTCGGCGATACCCTGGTCGGTGATGATGATGTCGACCGAGTGCGGGTTGTGGTCGGGATAGGAAACCATGGGCACGATGGTGCTGATGCAGTCGTCCTTCTTGATCGACGGGCACAGGAAGATGCTGATGTAGGCATTGCGGGTGAAGTCGCCCGAACCGCCGACACCGTTCATCAGGCGCGTACCGCTCACATGGGTCGAGTTGATGTGACCATAGATGTCGGCCTCGATGGCGGTGTTCATCGTGATGACGCCCAGACGGCGAACCACCTCGGGGTTGTTGCTGATCTCGCTGGGACGCATGAGCACCTTGCCATGCAGGGCCTCGCCCTTCTCAAAGAACTCGGTCATGGCACCGCTGGAGAAGGTCATCGAGCAGGTGCTGGCAAACTTACACTTGCCGCTCTCGAGCAACTCGAGCACGCTGTCCTGAATCACCTCGGTGTACATCTCAAACGGGGGAATGTCGTCGCTCTTGTCAAGGGCGTCGAGCACGGCGTTGGCGATGTTGCCCACACCGCTCTGCAGGGGCAGGAACTCCTTGGGGATGCGGCCGGCCTTGAGCTCATTGACCAGGAAAGCGCACACATTGCGGCCGATGGCTGCAGTCACCTCGTCAACGGGGGTGAAGGCACCCTCCTTGCTGATGGGCAGCGATGTCTTGACCACGCCGAGGACCTTGCTGGGATCAACATGGGCGGTGGGGGTTCCCACGCGGTCGTGAGGCGTATAGATGGGAATCTCGCGACGGTAAGGCGGGTCGACGGGGGTGTAGACATCGTGCATGCCGCGGATGGTCTCGGGAATCTGGTCGTTGACCTCGACAATCACCTTGTCGGCCATCTTGAGCCAGGTGGCGGTGTTGCCCATCGAGGTGCCCAGCACGAGTTCGCCGTCGTCGGTGATGCTCTGTGCCTCGACGATGGCGATGTCCATCTTGCCGTAGAAGCCATAGCGGAACTCCTGTGCCAGCTCGCTCAGGTGGCGGTCGTTATAGTGGATGGCATTGGCGTTGATGGCCTTGCGCATGTCGGGGTGTGACTGGTACGGTGTGCGGAAGTTCAGGGCATCGGCACGGGTCAACTCGCCGTCGATGTGGTCGCTGGTCGAAGCGCCAGAGAAGAGGTTGATTTTGAATTCACGGCCTGCCTCATGCTCGCGCTTGGCGCGCTCGGCGATGGCAACGGGAACTGCTTGAGGACAACCGGGTGATGTAAAGCCCGAAACACCTACGGTGAAGCCATTTTGTACAAATTCGGCGGCTTCCTCGGCCGAAAGAATCGGATAAATCATTTCTTAGTTTCTAGTTTCTAGTTAAATCAAACAACTTTAACAACGCTGAACAATGTTAACAACAATATAATAATTGGTTGTTTTTGTTGTTTATTGTTGTTCATGTTGTTTGATTATTAGGCGTTAATTGATTATTTGTTATTGTTTGAGTTTTTCTTTGATGGCTTTGGTGGCCTCCTCGTGGCCGGGTTTCTCGAGCAGGGCGAACATGTTCTTCTTGTAGGCCTCGACACCAGGTTGGTCAAATGGGTTGACGCCAAGCATGTAGCCGCTCACGCCGCAGGCTTTCTCGAAGAAGTAAATCAACTGGCCCATATAGCGCTCGGTAACGGCCGGCATGGTGATGAGCAGGTTGGGCACGCCGCCGTCGATGTGAGCCAGGCGGGTACCGAGTTCGGCCATCTTGTTGACATAGTCCACATTCTTGCCGGCGATGTAATTCAGTCCGTCAAGGTCGGCGTCGTCGGTGGGGATGATGACCTCGTGCTGCTGGTCACCCACACTGAGCACCGTCTCAAAGATGGTGCGCTCGCCGTCCTGAATCCACTGTCCCATGCTGTGCAGGTCGGTGGTGAAGTCCACGCTGGCGGGGAAGATGCCCTTGTGGCCCTTGCCCTCGCTCTCGCCGTAGAGTTGTTTCCACCACTCGGCGACAAAGTGCAGGCGCGGGGTGAAGTTGGCGAGGATTTCGACCTTCTTGCCTTGCTGATAGAGGGCGTTGCGGGCGATGGCATAGTCGAGCACCTGCTCGTCGCCGTCCTGCTCCATCTCGACGGCACCAGCCACGAGGGCGCGGATGTCAAATCCGGCAACAGCGATGGGCAGCAGGCCCACGGGGGTCAATACCGAGAAGCGGCCGCCCACATTGTCGGGGATGACATAGGTGGCATAACCCTCCTGGGTGGCGAGGTTGCGCAGGGCACCGCGGCGGGCATCGGTCACGGCGACGATGTTGCGCTGGGCGAATGCCTTGCCCTCCTGCTGCTCGAGCATCTCCTTGAACAGGCGGAAGGCGATGGCGGGCTCGGTCGTGGTTCCCGACTTGGAGATGACGATGATGCCGAACTTGTGTCCGCGCACCAGGTCCATCAGGTCGTAGAGGTAGTCCTCGCCGATATTGTTGCCGGCAAAAAGGACCTTGGGTCCACAGCCCGTCTTGTAGGCGGCGAAGTGGTCGCTCAGGGCCTCAATGACGGCCTTGGCGCCGAGGTAACTGCCACCGATGCCGATGGTGATGACATACTCACACTGCTCGCGCAGCACGGCAGCGGTCTGCTCGATGCTGGCGAGTTGCTGCTCGTCGATGCTGCTGGGCAGGTGAAGCCAGCCCAGGAAGTCGTTGCCGGCACCCGAGCCGCTCTCAAGCGTCTGCTTGGCGGCGAGGGCTGCATTGTACAGGTCCTGTGTCTCCAGCCCTTGAAGGGCGTATTTGCTGATGACTTGAATCTTGTCGTTCATTTTGTTTTATTTGTTTTTTTTCTAGAGGATCTAGATATCTAGATAATCTAGAAGGTTTGGATTACGGTGGTTAAATCTCCTTGGTGTAGGCGCGGCGGCGCTTGTGCTGGTCATACTCGAAGTATTCCCATTGCTTGAGCACCTTGGAGTTGAGTTCAAGCTCGTGGTTGCTCTCGGCATGGGTGTAGCCATGCTTGTTGAACACGGGGATGAGGTCGTCAAAGATGAGTGAGTTCACACCCTTGTTCTGGAGCTCGGGCTTGACGGCAATGAGCATGAGGTCCACCACATTGTTGTGCTTGAAGGCGTCGAGCAGGTATTTCCAGCCCATGGGGAACAAGCGGCCGCGACACTTAATGAGCGCTTTGGACATCGAGGGGATGGTGATGCCCACACCGACGAGTTCGCGCGTGGTTTTGTCGATGACCATCGACAGGTCGTCGAGCGGCAGGAAGGGCAGGTACATCTTGATGTAGTGCTTGATCTGCTTGTCGGTGAGCGGCGAGTAGCCGAACAACTCATCATAGGCCACATTAATCAGTTTGAAGATGGCGTCGCCGTAGTCCTTGACCAGCTGCTTGCGGTCGGTGTACTTGATGGTCGTCACATTCATGCGTTCGCTGATCACAGTGGCGACACGGTGCATCTTCTCGGGGACCTCAGTGGGGATGGTAATCAGGAACTCCAGCCAGTCCACATCCTTGACAAAGCCCATACGCTCCAAGTGCTTGTGATAATAGGCGTGGCTGTACACGGCACCTGTGGTGCCAATGCGGTCAAAGCCCTCGACGAGCAGACCCTCGGGATCCATGTCGGTAAAGCCCAGGGGACCTGTCAGGTGTTCCATGCCTTTACCCTTGGCCCACTGGGTCACTGCATCGATGAGGGCGTCGGCAACCTCGGCATCGTCAATGAAGTCGATGTAACTGAAGCGGGCCTCTTTCTTGTTGGCGCGCTCGTTGACCACATTGTTAATGATGCCGGCGATGCGTCCCACGATTTCCCCGTTGCGGTAGGCCAGGAAATAGGCGGCCTCGCAGAAGTCAAATGCCGGGTTCTTGTCGGGGCGCAGGGTGTTCACTTCATCGGTGACCAGTGGCGGAACGTAGTACTCGTTGTCGCGGTAGATGACATCGATGGGAAAATGCACAAACTTGAGCAGGTTGCGCCTGGTGGGTTGTATTTCTCTGATTTCTACAGCCATATTCAGTTGTCAGTTGTAAATTATCCCGTGAAGACGACATGATTGAGCCACCACAGCAGCGCCAACAGCGCTACCAGGATGAGGTCAAGCTTGATGAAGAACCAAGCGTAATATCGTTTCTCGGGTATCATGATTCTTGATTAATTGGCGGCTTTGGCCTTGTCGTGCACCAGGTCATAGGAGAGGTTGCCGTTAGCCGTCTTGATGGTGACGCTGTTGTCTCCGTTCTTGCTGATGCCCTGTGCCGAGGAATAGATGGTGAAATACTTGCGGCTGTTCTTGTTGAAGCCATACACGGTACCTTTCTTGTCGAGGAAGACGAGGTAGTTGCCGCACTCGAGCTTCTCCTTGATGTCGTCCATGCCGAACAGCGGCTTGTCATACTGGGTGGGTTTCATCTGCACCTCATTGCCCTCTTTGAGTTTGTCCACATTTTCGGCGTTGTCGTGGTCCCACTTGGCTTCGGCATTTTCTTCACCTTCGAGGGCCTGTTCTTCTTCCTCCTTGGCTTTGGCCTCTTCTTCGGCTTCAATCTCTTCCTGGGTGGCTACATGGATGGCGCCGATGTGGGCGGCTTCCTGCTGCAGGAATTGGCGCTCGCTGCTGTTGGGGGTCTCCATCGGTCCGCGGCTATAGATATACTGGCGGCCATCGCTGCGTGAGCGGATGGGACCATCGTAGTTGAGCGTGGTGAGTTTCTTGCCATCGAGGTCATATAATGCCAGGGTGACACGGCCGTTGCTGCCTTCGCCTGCAGTCTTGAGGTGGTTGAGGAAAGCAAAAAACAGGCATTGCTTACCGTCGACGGTCTCTTTGCGGGGAACATACAATTGGTCGGCAATGAGTGATGAGTTGTCCATGACGATGTTGCGCTCGTCATAGTATTTGGTCTGTACTAATTCCGTCTTCCAGCCGCCACCGTCGCGGGTGAGCTGGTAAACCTTGATGAACGGACGGTCGCCGTCATTCTTGTAAGTCACGCCAATGATGCGGTCGGGTGTATCGGGGTCGGTCTCTGCAAATTTTACCGCGCAGCCGATGTTGGCACCGTCTTCGGTATAGTTGTTGCGGCTCAACTCGGCGCTCAGGATGGCACTGGCGTCCTGGCTGTTGTCGGCAAAGACGGCAGCGCTGTCGGCCCTTGCCTTCAGGTCGTCATTCTCCTGGTTGTTGCAGTGCTTGAGCATGCTCAACAGGCCGATGAGCACGGCTGCGATAATGGCACCGATAATGAGGTTGCGTCCAAAGTTGGAGCTTCCTTCATCGCCATCATCATCGTCGTCGTCATCGTCATCATCATTTTGAACGACAGGCTTAGCGGGCTGTGACATGGCGCGGCGGCGGGCGGCACGCTGTTGTTCTTCACTCAATTGAGGCTGTGCGGGACGGGGCCTTGCGGCAGCTTCCTTGACGGGAGCTTCGCCGGCAGCAGTAGCAGCAGTAGTAGCAGCACTCTTGGTAACGCTCTGTTGGGCAACGCTCATGGCATTGTCAACAGCCTTGCCGCAATGGGGGCAGAATACCGAGGTCGCCGGCATTTGCTGGTGGCAGTAACTGCAGATTTGATAAGTTTTTGTGTCACTGATGCGATAGCCGCAATGATTGCAAAAAGCAGATCCTTCAGGAACTTCATGTCCGCAATGTTGACATCTCATATTTGTCGTTATTTATTGATTTGGTTAAACTTCGTTTAAATACAATCTGCAAAAGTAAGCAATAATCTCTGATTATTGACTGATTTCTGCCCAAAAAAGATTTCAGGGATGGCAATGCGCCTGTCGATAAGGCTGATTAACGGCTGGGGCACATTGGCCGGAGCCGTCGGTTCAGCGCATGAGTGCGGCGGCGGTCATGGCTGCCAGGCGGGCGTTGTTGAGCACCAGTTGGATGTTGCTGGCGAGGCTGTCGCCACCGGTGAGGTCCTTGACTTTGGCAAGCAGGAAAGGTGTCGTTTCCTTGCCACGGATGCCCAAGCGGTTAGCCTCGGCGATTGCTTCATCGATGGCCTTGTTGATGACATCGGCGGGCATCGAGTATTCCTCGGGGATGGGGTTGGTGACGAGCATGCCGCCCTGCAGCCCCATGTCGAGTTTGGCGCGGAAGGCGGCGGCCAGGTCCTCGGGGGTGTCGATGCGGTAGTCCACCTTGAAGCCGCTATGGCGGGTGTAGAAGGCGGGCAGTTCCTCGGTTCCGTAGCCGATGACCGGCACGCCCTTGGTCTCGAGGTATTCCAGGGTGAGTCCCAAGTCAAGGATGGACTTGGCGCCGGCGCAGATGACCATCACGGGAGTCATGGCCAGTTCCTCGAGGTCGGCACTGATGTCCATCGTGGTCTCGGCACCGCGGTGCACGCCGCCGATGCCGCCGGTGGCAAACACCTTGATGCCAGCCATCGCGGCGATAATCATCGTCGTGGTCACAGTAGTGGCACCGTCCTCGCCGCGGGCGATGAGCACGGGCAGGTCGCGGCGCGACGCCTTGGTCACGGCTTGACCCTTGTGGCCCAGGTATTCAATTTCCTCGGGGGTGCATCCCGCTTTGAGTTTGCCGCCGATGATGGCGATGGTGGCGGGCGTTGCGCCATTGTCACGGATGGTCTGCTCGACCTTGAGCGCCGTTTCCACATTCTGGGGATAGGGCATACCGTGGGAGATGATGGTGGACTCGAGGGCGACAACGGGGCGACCCTCGTCAAGTGCCTGCTGCACTTCGGGTGAAATGGAAAGGTATTGGTTCATATCTTGCTGGTTTTTAGGGTTGTACTGGATGAACTGGATGTTTTGGACATATTGGATGAACTGGACAAGTTATATGCCTTGGATATAGTTGTTGATGTCGGGATTGACGGTCTGGAGCGAGAGCAGGGTGGCGTGGGCGGCCATCAACCCCGTCCGGGCGCAGTCGGGGAAGGGTGTCTGCTCCATCAGGGCATGGGCCACACCGGCCATGAAAGCGTCGCCGGCACCGGTCGTGTTGATGACGCGTGACGGGATGGCTTTCATGTGCTCGTGGCGGTTGCCGTTGCTGCAGTACAGGCCGTCGCTGCCCAGAGTGATGTAAACCTGGCCGACCCCCATGGCGGTGAGCTGCTCAGCAGCTTCTTTGGCTGTGGTGCAATGGGTGACGGCCTGTGCTTCCTGCTGATTAAGTTTCAGGACATATAATTGCTGGTGGGTGCTCTGTTTCAGGGCTTTGATGACGCGGGGTGCCTTGGCGGTACTCACGGTATCTACCATGAGCGGGACCGTGCAGTGGTCGATGAGGTATTGCAGGGATTCGGTGGCGATGTTGGTATCGGCAATCACGAGTGCCGAGGCGTTGATAGCCGTGATGCGTTGTTCCAGGAAGTCGGGCGTGATGCATGACACGATGTCGGTGTCGGCCACGGCGGCAATCATGTCGCCGGTCTGGTCATTGACGCACAGGTACAACCCGTTGCGTTGTCCCTGGCAGCGCTCGCTCAGCGTGAGGTCCAGTCCGATGGTCTGGCACTCGCGCCAGCACATCTCGCCGAATGACTCCCCGCCAAAAGCACTCACGAATTTCACCTCGTGGCCCATCAGGCGCAGGTTGTGGGCGATGTTGCGTGCCACGCCGCCGCAGCCCAGTGTCACCCGTCCGGGCACCGAGTCGGCAGGGACAAACGGCGCTGTCAATGCTGCCGAGATGTCCATGTTCACCCCTCCGATTACAGTTACATGTCTGTCCATATTTTCGGTATTAATTGCCAAGTAAGAATAAAAGCGGCTTGTCAAGGCGTTTTGCCCAGCAGGTCTCGTTATGGCCATGCCCATCAAACACGATTTTCGTGTAGTGTTCCGTGTCCCAGTGCTTGTCGGCAAAGACCTTGTCGAGTTGCTCCTGATAGGGGATGTAGTCGGCATCAAAATCTTGAGTGCCGTGGTCCATATAGATGAGGCTGCCATTGGTCTCGGGCAGATGCTGGTCCACATAATCCCTGAAACCTGTGGCCCATGCGTCGCCATCGGTGCCGTTAGGCAAGTGTGCCATCGACAAGTGGGTCGAGAGACAGGCCACGCCCCCGAACACCTGCGGGTATTCACACAGGGCATATAGCGAAATCAGCCCGCCCATGCTGGACCCCATCATGAAGGTGTGCTCGCGCTGCGTCAGTGGCTTGTAGCGTCCGTCGATAAAGGGCTTCAACTCCTTGACGATGAATTGCAGATAGGCGTCGCCCGTGAGTTTTGAGATGTCGGTTTTCTTACGGTCGGCTTCGCTGATGTGCTGCCAGGTTTTGGTGGGAAAATACTCGGTGAGGCGGTCATCGGTGTTGTAGATGCCCACGACGATGCACGGCCTGATGGCGCCGGCATGGATCAGGCTGTCCATCACCTCGTCGACACGCCATTCCTGGCCGTTCCATGTCGTGGTGGCATCGAACAGCATGTTGCCGTCGTGCATGTAAAGCACATCACACGAGTCGCCAGTGTGGTACCCCTCGGGCAGCCACACGACAACATCCCTGGGCGGGACATGCTGCGACTGGAACTGCGGGAACCGTTCCAGTGTCCCGCGGCTCGCCGTGGGAATCGTGTTGCGGGGCCGCATGCACCATGCCGCTGTTGCAGCCAACAGGCCCAAAACCACCAGCGTGACCCATAGCCATTTCTTGCTTTTCTTCTTGTTTGCCATAAAGAAACCGGTTTTTCTTTGGCAAAGGTAAAACAATTATCTCAGAAAAGCGATTTTTGGGCAAGTTGAACATGATTGTTTTGCCCATCTCCATCTCTTTACGGCGGTTGTCATCTCATTTCCCGGGAATTCAGGAACGGGGCATTCAGCGTTTGGCTACATAATGGGTGGTGCGGAAGAGGGTGCCGTCGTTGCCGATGCCCTCGATGGTGACGATATAGGTGGTGTTGTGGGCATCGCTGGCATAGAAATCAAATGAGGATGTGCCGTCTTGATTGAGGGTCACGCAGGGATTCCAGTACAGCAATTTGCGCAGGTCGGAGCCTGGTTCATGGCCGCCATCATCTTGGTCATACCGTGGTGAATAGAATTCGGCAGGAGTCTGCACGCCCATAGGCTGGGTGATTTTCAGGTACATGCTGGGTTCCTTGCGGTCACCCAAGTATCCCTCGCGGTGCTCGATGAAGAGGCTGCCGCCTCCATGGGTATCCCTCACGAAGTAGATGTATGCCACATCCTGGAACGAAATCATGCTCTGAGCAACAGATAATTCTGACAGGTCAGGCGTGCCCTGGTATCCTAAAAAGATATTGCTTTGAGGTTTCGGCTCAATGGGAGAGATGTACTCTGATAATAGTCTGCTGGCGCTCTCGTCGGTCTCGAAGTTCGCTGCAATTGGCTCCCCGTCAACATAGATGGTCACATGGTCTTTCGCCCTGCCGCCAGGGGTATAGAGTGAGCCGTTCATCACCATGAGGTTTGGGATTTCCCGTGCTACACCATCCAGTGTCGTGATTTCTTTTTCCTTGATTTTTCTGTTGGTCAGGTTATAGGGGTTGCGTTCGTTGGAGTGGCGCCGCGGTCTGTAGCCTGTCACCATCACTTCGTTGAGGATGATGTGCCTCCAGTCTCCACTGCGTTCCAGTCTCCATAACTGGTCGTCGCCGAAAGTGGGAACAGCAGTGGTTACCTTGTCAAGGGTCGTGTAGTAGGTTGTGGGGAACTGTTCGTCGTCCAGTTCCAGATTCATCTGTTTTTTCCCCTTGATGTTCTCGGCCATCACGACACAATCCACACTGTCGGGCAGCAGTGGCATGTTAATGGCAAATTCACCCAATGAGTCGGTGAAAGTTACTGAACTGTATCCCACCCGGGGGGCAATCAGGCTTACTTTTCCACCGGCAACAGGATTCTTGCGCCATTCACTCAGCACACGGCCTGACACCACCTGTGACATCTCGATGGGCTGGCTGTAGAAATAGTCCACTCCCACACTCTGCATGAACATCGTGTAGGCCGTCAACTGGTACCGACCCTCGGGCAGGTCGATGTCCAGGGGGATGTATCCCCGGAACACCCCGTTGGCATCGGGGTGAATCTTGATGCGTGCATTCACCGAGTCTATAGGTGACACCAGTTCGACATATACAAACTGGCTGGCATTGACCGGCTGGTGGGTGGCAGCGTCTACCACCCAGGCGCGCAGCCAGATGGTGTCTCCTGCCAGATAACTGCCCTGGTCGGTCATCACATGGATTTTCTCTTGAGGAAATTCTGTGCGCTGCAAGTCAATCCTTGCCGCTATGGCATCAACATCCTGGGCAAACAGCGATGCCGCTGCAGTGAGTATCAGTGTGAGTGAAAGAATGAGACTTTTCATAAAAATGGACGATGTTTTAGGGTAAAGGGCTTAATGCTTGCCCTTTTTTATTTTTAGACTATTATTTACGATATGGTTTAACAACTTAATCAGTATTTTTCATTTCATTGGATGTGTGCAAAGGTGCACTGAAAGAAAATAAGTCCATTTTTTATGGCTATATAAGGTGACTTATTGCGGAGTTTTATTAACTTTGCAGGTTGGAACGAACTAAAAACTATGATATGATGACCGATAACGACAAACAGATGCTTGAACAGGAGAAGCCCTTGTATATCGTCACTGGCTCTACCGACAGCATGGGCAGTGTGATTACCCGCAAACTTGCCGAGCAGGGCAAGGCGGTGCTACTGGCCAGCCGTGATATCCAGAAGGCTGAGAATTATGCCGCCCAATTGCGCTCGCTCACCCGCAACAAGGATATCTCGTGCCTGCAGTTGGACCTCAACTCCTTTGACCTGGTCAATGACTTCGTGAAGCGGTTGCGTGCGTTGAACCGTCCCGTGGCAGCCCTCATCAACAATGCCGGCCTGCTGCCGCGCCGCAGCGAGATTTCGCCCGATGGCTTTGAGCATGCTGTCCAGGTGAACTATCTGAGTACGGTGCTGCTGTCGATGCAGGTTTATCCCCTCATCGAGGAAGGCGGCCACATTATCTTGTCGACCAGCGTGTCGAGACGCTTTGTGTCGCTGCCTTATGAATTCCCTGCAGTTTCTCACTTTTCACCATGGGGTGCCTATGCACAGAGCAAGTTGGCGCTCACGCTCTTCTCAATCTACATGTCGAGTGTGATGAAGACGCGCCGCGTGTCGGTGAACTGCGTCAATCCGGGTCTGTTGAGGAGCGGCGCCATTGCCATGTCGCGCTGGATTGACCGCGTGCCCGACTACCTGAGCCGCAACATCCCCAGTCCTGAAGCCGGAGTGGTGCCCACTTTCCGTGCTCTGGAGAGCAATGAAACGGGTTACCTGTTCTCGGGTGCCGACAAGAAGGTTAAGACATCCACCATGCTCAAGAACCGTGAGATGTTCATCCGCGTGTGCAACGACACGATGCGCATCCTCAAGGAACATATTGATAGTTAATAGTTTGTGGACTATTGACAGAGTATAAACTAAATAGTTGAGAATGAGGGCTCTGGGCGAAACCGACCGCCTGCCGCTGGGCAGCACAGTCGCTACAATTGGCATGTTTGACGGTGTACACCGTGGACACGCCACCTTGGTCAATTTTCTCAAGCAGCAGGCAGCCGCCCGGGGCAAGCAGTCGCTGGTCATCACTTTTCTTCACCATCCCCGTCAGGTCCTGTATCCTGATGCTCACTTCAAACTGATAATGCCGCTCGAGGACCGCTTGGCCGAACTCAAGGCTCTTGGTCCCGATTTGTTGCTGCCGCTCGAGTTTACTCCTGAGTTGGCGGCTCTCGACTCGTCGCGCTTCATTGAACTGTTGCGCGACCGTTATGGCGTGAGCGTGCTGGTGGCTGGTTATAACCACCGCTTCGGGCATGACAAGGGGGAGACCTTTGAGGACTACTGCCGCCATGGCCGCCGGTTGGGCGTTGAGGTGGTCAAGGCTCCCGAGTACCTGGGCCGGTATGCTCCGGTCAGCTCCACGATTGTCCGCGGCCTGATTGCTGCGGGAAGGGTTGTTGACGCCATGCACTGCATGGGTCGTCCCCACATGTTGCGGGGTAAGGTCGTGCACGGTTTCCACAACGGTCGGGGATTGGGTTTCCCCACAGCCAATGTGGGTGAGATAGACCCTGATGTGTTGTTGCCGCACAATGGTGCCTACGCCGTGTTGGCCCATGTCGGCGGCAGGCAGCTGCAGGGCATGACCAACATTGGCCGGCGCCCCACATTGGACAACGGCACCCAACTGAGTATCGAGGTCAACTTGTTTGACTTTGAGGAGGATATCTATGGTGAGGACATCTCGCTCGAGTTCATCAGTTTCCTGAGGCTGGAGTTCAAGATGTGCGGCCTCGACGAACTCAAGCGCCAGCTCACCAAGGACCGCGACAATGCCAAAGCATTACTGCAAGAATACTTAAACACTAAACAATAGAGCAATCAAAAATGGAAATCATCAACTTGTGTGAACACAACTCGCTTGTGGGACAGTTCATGAGCGAAATCCGTGACAAAGGGCTGCAGCTGGACCGTCTGCGTTTCCGCGCCAATATCCAGCGCTTGGGACAAATCATGGCTTACGAAATATCAAAGAAGCTCCATTACCGCACCGTGGGCGTGACGACCCCCCTGGGAGTGAAGCAGTGCAATGTCTTGGATGAGCGCGTGGTGCTGTCTACACTCCTGCGTGCCGGTCTGCCGTTCCATGAGGGCTTTCTGAGTTACTATGACGATGCCGAAAATGCCTTTGTGTCGGCTTACAGGAAATATTTTCCCAAGACCGATGACTTTGTCGTTCACATCGAGTATATCGCCAGCCCACGCCTGGATGACAAGACACTGATCATTGTAGACCCGATGCTCGCTACCGGTTCGTCGATGGAACTTGCTTACCAGGCCCTGGTGACCAAGGGTCATCCTGCCCACATCCATGTGGCAAGCGTAGTGGCTACCCCCAAGGCTTTTGATGTGGTGCGCCAGCACCTGCCCGAGGACAGGACCACACTGTGGACCTGTGACATCGATGACGAACTCAATGAGCACAGTTATATCGTACCCGGCCTGGGCGACTGCGGCGACCTGCTCTACGGGGAGAAAGAGTAAATTAGTTCTGGATATTCTAGATGCGCTAGATAATCTGGATCATTTGACAACTGAAAACAGACAACAACAATGGTAAGAAAATATGATTACCTCGTCATCGGTTCGGGTGTAGCCGGTATGAGTTTTGCCCTCAAGGTGGCAAAGACGGGCACTGTAGCCCTCGTGTGCAAATCCAAGATGGAAGAAGCCAACACCGACCTCGCACAGGGTGGCGTCGCCACGGTGACCAACCTCGAGGTGGACAACTTCGACAAGCACATCCACGACACGATGGTGGCGGGCGACTGGCTCAGCGACCCCGAGGCCGTGAAGAAAGTCGTTACCGAGGCTCCTGCCCAGATTCAGGAACTGCTGGGCTGGGGTGTGGACTTTGACAAGAACGAGAAGGGTGAGTTTGACCTGCACCGTGAGGGCGGTCACAGCGAGTTCCGCATCCTGCATCACGCCGACAACACGGGCCATGAAATCCAGGTGTCGCTCATCGATACGGTCAGGAACCACCCCAATATTGATATCTACGAGGACCACTTCGCTGTTGAAATTCTCACGCAGCACCATCTGGGTAAAATCGTGACCCGGCGCACATCGGGCATCGAGTGCTATGGCGCCTATGTCCTCAATCAGGAGACTGGCGAGGTCGATACTTTCCTGTCGCGCGTGACCCTCATGGCCACGGGTGGTGTTGGCTGTGTCTACCACACCACGACCAACCCGCTGGTAGCAACGGGTGACGGTATCGCCATGGTCTATCGCGCCAAGGGTACGGTCCAGGACATGGAGTTCGTCCAGTTCCATCCCACTGCACTGTATCATCCCGGCGACCGCCCCGCGTTCCTCATTACCGAGGCCATGCGCGGTTACGGCGGCGTGTTGCGCAACCTGGGAGGTGAGGAGTTCATGCAGAAGTATGACCCGCGCCTGTCGCTGGCTCCGCGCGATGTGGTGGCACGAGCCATCGACAACGAGATGAAGCAGCGAGGCGAGGACCATGTCTTCCTCGATGTTACCCACAAGGATGCCGAGGAGACCAAGCACCACTTCCCCAACATCTACAAGCATTGTCTGGATCTGGGCATCGATATCACTAAGGACTACATCCCCGTGGTGCCTGCGGCCCATTACATGTGCGGTGGCATCAAGGTCGACCTGAACGCATGCTCGAGCATCAAGCGCCTGTATGCCGTGGGCGAGTGCTCTTGCACGGGTCTGCACGGTGGCAACCGTTTGGCCAGCAACTCGTTGATTGAGGCCGTTGTGTATGCCGACGCTGCCGCCAAGCATGCCATCGAGCACCGCAATGAGTTCTCGTGGCGCGAGGACATTCCCGCTTGGGACGATGCCGGCACTATCCATCCTGAGGAGATGGTGCTCATCAGCCAGAGCGAGAAAGAGGTGGGCGAAATCATGGCAAACTATGTGGGCATCGTGCGCAGCAACCTGCGTCTCGACCGCGCGTGGAACCGTCTGGACATCCTCTACGAGGAGACCGAGCGGCTGTTCAAGACCAGTAAGGTGTCGCGCCGCATCTGCGAGTTGCGCAACATCATCAATGTGGCTTACCTCATCACCCGCCAGGCCAAGGACCGCAAGGAGTCACGCGGTCTGCACTACACCATCGATTATCCCCCTCAACCCAAAAGTGAGGAAGACCTGAAACTGTAAATCTGGTTTATGGGCCATTTCACAATATGGCTCATGTGAGCTATACAACACCTTATGGTGACACCGATTATGAGTTGAGCGGATGCGATGATGTGATAGTTATTCATAAAGTGCCTAAGGGGTTCGAAACCAAACTGTCGACTTTTGTCAAATCAGCCGAAGCGATGCCCAATACGAGGGCAACGATAAGTATCGAAGTCCGACGGGGCGACGAGGATGATTATCATGAGGTGGCTTCGGCCGAGGGGGATTGCCCACTGGCCGGCCAGCAGTTGGAAATTAGTTATGTGCTGCCATGAGATGGTAGCACATATTTTGTATGGGAATGGGATAGCAGATGATTCGGACCTTGCGGGGCTAATGCTGATTTAGCTGATTAAGTTTCCCTGATTTCCTCAAACTCGGCATCGGTGACCTGCTCCTCGATGATGATGCGTGCATCATCGTTGGGGGCGGTTTCCTCGATGACCGTGCCGCTGATTTCCTCAAAGTCGGCATATTCGCCCTCGTTGCTCGTGAAAATTTTGCGTTCACCGGTCTCGGTGTATTCCTCTTCATCGTCCTGGCGGTGGGGACGCTCATGCTGCTGGCGGCCGCGGAATGACTCATTGACGCGACGGCGCAGGTTCCTCATGTAGAGCCACCCCTTGAACACCGGGATACCTATCATCAGGAGCAAAATGAATAATATGAACAGGAAAAAGGGCATTCCTTATGGTTTTTTATTGTTCCTTTTTGATAACAGACAGCAGCACATACAGCATGATGGCGGCAGCCAAACCTGACAACCCCAACAGTGAGACGAAGGCTACTGTCGCGATGACCTGCAAATATTGTGCCCAATTTTCCTTGAGCGATGACAGGTTGTGCATCTTCAACGAGAACATGCGCAGGTTGCACACCATCAGCAATGACAACGCCACGATGAGCAGAATCACCATCCACAAGTGGGTAGTGCGTGTGGCATACCATGCCGTGAAGCCTATCCAGAAGATGGCATTGGCGGGGATGGGAAGGCCGGTGAACACGGTGCCCTGGGAGGGGTCGGTATTGTAGCGGGCAAGCCTGATGGCGCCGAACACGGGCAGCAGCATGGCCACCAGTGCCCAGTGCCCCGCGCCTTGTTCAATCATGATGTTATAGAGCACCATGGCGGGGGCGAGGCCGAAACTCACCAGGTCGGCCAGCGAGTCCAGCTCAGCGCCGATGTTGCTCACAGCGTGGAGCGCGCGTGCCACAAGACCGTCACAGAAATCGGCGACGGCTGCCAGCGCGATGAGTATAAATGCCCACTGATAGCCCTTGAGCTGAGTGCCGCACATCGTGTCAAAACAGTGAAACGCCGCGATGCATGCAAGACAGCCGAATAGCAGGTTCAGCGATGTGATGGCATTGGGTATGTTGTTACGGATTGCTTTCATGATTCTTTCTTCTTGTTGTTGAGACAGGCCACGAGGGTCTCACCACCCCAGGTGCGGTCGCCCAGTTTGACCAGAATCTCGGTGTCAAGAGGCAGGAAAATGTCCACCCTGGAGCCGAACTTGATGAAGCCGATAAAGTCATTCACATCGACCTGTTCACCTTGCTCGACATAGGTCACAATGCGGCGGGCAATGGCACCGGCAATCTGGCGCACGAGGATTTCCTCGCCCGTGCTGGTGCGGATGACAATCGACGAGCGCTCGTTGTCGCTGCTCGACTTGGGCAGGTTGGCGGCCAGGAAACGGCCCGAGTGATGCTTGTAGTAGATGACCTCACCCTTGACCGGAACCCAGTTGGCATGGACATTGAAGATGGTCATGAACACCGACAATTGGATGACATTGCGGTGCAGGTATTCATCCTCATACACTTCCTCGAGTGCTACCACAGTGCCGTCAACACTCGACAGCACTGCCGTGCCATCGCTGTTGTCGCCCTTGAAGCGCCGCCGCGGCAACCTGAAGAAGTTGAGCACCAGCAGGAACAATATCGCCATCAGTGCAATCAAGACCCAAGCCACTGGCTTGTAGTCAAAAAAGTGATAAGCCATCGCCCCGCTTGCCACCATAATCAGGAACAGGACAAGCAGAATATTTTCTCCCTCGTGATGGATTTTGACTTTCATCTCATCGGTATAATATCGATTAACTTGCAAAGATAATAATAAGTTTTCACTTTTTGGTTTTCAGTTCCCTGTTTTTTCATTTCACTATTGTAAAAAGGGGGGCGGGAGCGCATGGTGATGGTGCTGATGATAAGAAACGAAACTGCAACCTTGCAGGAAATCGGGGTGCGCAAGTATCGTCTGTAACTTTGCAATGTCAACTTGAATGACGCGTTTTTTAGAATCATTTTTTTTTATTCATATTAAAATTCCAGCATTATGAAAACTACAGTTTACAATGTGATCATCCTCGACAAGAGCGGCTCCATGTCAAGCATTGCACGCCAGGCCATCGACGGCGTGAACGAAACCATCGGTTCCATCAAGAGTGCCCAGGAAAAAAATGCCGACCAAACACACCTGGTGACGCTGGTCGCCTTCTGCGGCTGCGAGCAGCGCCTCATCTATGACAACATCCCCGTCGCCGAGGTCAAGCCCCTCACCGACAAGGACTACCGTCCCTGCTGCATGACGCCGTTGTATGACGCCATCGGCACCACTATCACCCGCGTGCACCGCCTCAAGAGTGATGATGCCAACTCGCTGGCACTGGTGACTATCATCACCGACGGCTATGAGAACGCCTCCCACGAGTTTTCACTGAACGCCATCAAGTCGCTCATCGACAGTTACAAGGAGCAGGGCTGGCAGTTCACCTACATCGGTGCCGACCATGATGTGGAGCAGGTGGCCTATTCTCTCCACATCCAGCACCACTTGCAGTTTGAAAAAAGCGAAGCTGGCACCATGAGCATGTTTGCCAAGGAACGCAAGGCTCGCGGCAAGTGGATTGACAAGATGTCCTGCATCATGTCTGCTCCCTGTAAGTCGGAGTCAGAGCGCAATGAGCGCATCAAGGAGGCCAACGACGCTGATTATTTCGCATAAGGCATAATCGCCATGAAAACATGCAGCGGGCCACCTTTAGTGCAAGGCGGCCCGTTGGCATGGTTTTTGCAGTTTTATTACATTATCCTTCATCTTTTTCTCACCCGTTAATTCCGCTTCTTGATTATGGAAACCCCTGAATTTCGCCACCTGCTCCAAAATCTTGATTATGGCCACATCTATGTCATTGGCAATCCCAAGCAGACGCACAACCTGCGGTGGTTCGCCTCGATGATTGAACCCACGATTCGCCCGCTCTCGTTAAAGTGGGTCGAGTCTTGGGGTGTTGACCACACCGTCATTGCCGCCCGCCGCTTCAATGTGGGTAATATGGGCCGGTATGCCACTGTGCAACTGCACCTCAACGGGTACGGCCGCAGCGACGGTTTCTCGCTGCTTGCCGCCGTGCACACCTTCAGCGACTGCCTGTCCGATGTGATGGACGATGGTCAGGGCGATGTCATCATCAACGAGCGGGAATATAGCGACCGCAATGAGCCGCCTCATGGCACTTGGGGTGCATCTACATCCTCGACACCGTTAGGCCACATCCTTGACAAATTTGAAGATGATTCCGCACCTCAGGACCACACCCGTGTCGAACGTCCTCACAAATTCGATCGGATAGAATTCCAGATAGAAGAACAGCGCCGTCTGATAGAGGAAAAAAATCAGTGTTGCCGGAAACAGGCAGAAGAACATCGTCGTCGGAAAGAAGAAAAACTTCAGGAAGAAAGGCAATGGGATGCTGACGAGAGTGTGGTCAGTTCTTCTGAGGAAGACTTGATGTGCTACATGGAGGATGATGAATCCCCGGTGTTGCCGACAATCGCCGAGAGTCCTGACATTCATACCCTTGAGGTCGAGGAAATCCGGGAGACCAGGAAAATCGAGTCGGAATATGAGCGCGATGTGCGGGACCTAAGGGCCAGGATTGTCGCTTTTATCGCCAAGTATCATCAAGACCCCGAGCAGGTGATGTCAGTCATGCTCGAGGGCAAGGTGCTGTTAGGGCAGACGCCCGGCCGCCTCTTAGTGAACGGCGACATGAAAATCGTGCTGCCCGACTACGACGAGATGGAAATCAAGATGCCTGCCATGGCACGCACGCTCTACATCCTGTTCATGAAGCAGCGTGTCATGGGGCTGGGTGGCTTTGAGTTAAAGAACATCGACCAGTATCGTGACGAGATGGTGGATATCTACTCACTGGTGAAGCCTGGCGCTGACGAGGAGCGTGTGCGCCGCACTGTGGACAACCTGTGTGACCCGTTCAGCAATGCGCTCAACGAGACGATTTCCAGAGCCAACGGCTTTATCAGGAAATGTATTGTTGACAAGAACTTGCAGAAACAGTATCTCATCTTGGGTGCGAGAGGCGAGGAGTACTCCATCGGCCTTGACCCCGGGATGATGACCATCCCGCGCGCTCTGCTGCAAGAGGGAACAGCGTGAAATCAACAGATTAACGATAGAAAAGAAGGGGCAGGATGTGTGCTTGAACATCCTGCCCCTTCTTTTTATCATTAGTGATATTGGATTAAGCCCTGTTAAGGGCAATAGTGTTTTTAAAATATCAATCGGGGTTGTTGTTGAGGAAACTGTACTGGACGAAGGCCTCGATGGCCTCATATGTCGCCAAGCCCAACTGCTGGTATTTCTCGGCCAGGTCACGGTTGCGCTCGATGGAGCGTTGCCACGGCAGTTTGCCGTCGATGCTGGAGCGGAAGGGGGCATCGTGGATCTGGGAGTGGAACTTGAGAATAGCCTCGCGCTTGTCGCCAAACTCCTCGGGACTCATGGGCACGGCCATCTCCACATGGTCAACATCCCATTGTCCCCACTGGCCGCGGTACATCCACACGCGGCAGTCCTGCATGAACGGCTCGCCCTTCAGGTTATCCAATGCATGCATCACGGCTCCCGAGGCGCGGGCATGCGTGCCATGGGGATCCACCAGGTCGTTGTCAAAGAAAATCTGATGGGGCTTGACCTGGACAATGAGATCCTGTATTACCTGAATGTCGGCATCGGTGAGCTTGCCTTGTCCGTGCGGATCGTTGATGTAGAACGGCATGCGCAGGTCATACAGGTTTTTTCTCCTGACACCCATCTGCCGGCAAGCCATCATGGCCTCGCTCAGCATGATTGAGCCCTTGAAATAGCGCAGATTGTCGGCGTCGTCGGTGGTTGTCGTCCCCTTGATGAGCTTGACCAGTGTTTCCTCAATGAACTTGAAACTGGAGCCTTCAAAATGTTTCGTCAACCGCTCGGCGAGCAGCACACTGCGCATCATGTCATCATCGCTGACGGCAAAGTCGCCGTCGGTCTGGAACGCTATGCTCACCTCATGCCCCTGCTGCACCAGCCGGCGCACGGTACCGCCCATCGACACCACCGCGTCGTCGGGGTGGGGGCTGAAGATGAGCACTCGCTTGGGATAGGGCTTCTCGCGCTCGGGGCGATAGGTGTCGTCGGCATTGGGTTTGCCGCCGGGCCAGCCAGTGATGGTGTGTTGCAGGTCGTTGAATATCTTGATGTTGACATTATAGGCCGAGTCGTAGAGTGCCACCAGTTCGCTCAGGCCATAGTCGTTGTAGTCCTCGTTGGTGAGTTTAAGGACAGGTTTCCCCGTCTGCTCGCACAGCCACACGATGGCACGGCGGATGAGATGGTCGTTCCATTCACACGAGGTAACCTTCCAGGGGTAGCTGATGCGGGTCAGGCGCATGGCAGCGTCAAGGTCGGCATAAATCTGGACATCGTTATGCACTTGCAGGAATGAGGCGGGCACCAGGTCGGTCAACTTGCCCTCGATGGTATTGAACAGGGCTATTGCCGATTCCTCTTCCCATGCCACGCAGATGATGCGTCTGGCGCTCAGGATGTTGCCGATGCCCAGGGTGACCGCTGTCTTTGGGGCGGTGTCGCTCTGGAACGCTTCGGCGATGCGGCTGCGCGACTCATTGCCCAGCAGCATCAGGCGGCAGGCGCTATTGCGGGCTGAACCAGGCTCGTTATAGGCAAGAGAGCCGTCAGGGTTCAGGTCGCACAAGACCAGGTCCAGTCCTCCGGCATCGATGATTTCGCGCTCATAGGCCTTGCAGTGGCGATGGGTGTTCTCGCTGGCATTGTGGCGGCGCAGGGCATGGATGTGGTCGGGCTCGATATCCACCTTGGAATACAGATGCTCGGTAATGCGTTGATTCAGGCTCAGGTCTTCATCGTCGGTCGTTCCCACCTCGCTCAGGTTGAAAGCCACCACGCTGGCAAAACTCACTTTGTCGGCAAAGTAGAGCTTGACAAGTTCATCATAGACCTTGAACACATATCGGCCCGTGCCGAAACCGATGACGCACCTGCCTCGGGTCTCAACACACTCGTTGATGACATTGGCCACGGCGAGGGCAGCCTCGCGGGCTCCCTGTTCGGCGCTTTCCAGTACCGTGGCGGGAATTTTCTCATATCGGGTAAGCGATGCGAGTTCTATCTCATTCTCAGGGCAATAGTAACGGCTCGATACCTGATAAAACTTGATATTGGTCTTTAAATCCGTCTTCATCTTTTTTACCTCAGTTGATTTCAACCAAGCAAATATAGTCAAAAAATCATTGCCGCAATGCTTTTCCCCCGAGTTTTTTGCCAAGTTCATTGAAATGGGCAAATGTAGCGGGGGGGTAAGGCACTTGGGAAAACGATATTGCAAGAGTGGTGGATTCTTTGTACCTTTGCGGGGTTAAAAGAGTAAAACATGGCAATGAATTTGAAATATGACAGCCAGGGCGATGCAGCCAAGCGCTTGCTGCTCGAGACCTACGGCTGCCAGATGAATGTGGCCGACAGCGAGGTCGTCGCCACGGTGATGAAGATGGCGGGCTATGAGACCTGCGAGGAACTGGACCAGGCCGATGCGATATTCATCAATACCTGCTCGGTGCGCGACAATGCCGAGCAGAAGATTTTCTCGCGACTGAACCAACTCAACGCCTACCGCCACAAGCGCCAGCGCCGCCTCATCATCGGTATCATCGGTTGCATGGCCGAGCGCATGAAGGAGGTGCTCATCAACGACTATAGCGTGGACCTGGTGGCTGGCCCCGACGCCTATCTGGAACTGCCGGCACTCATCGGCCTGGCCGAGCGGGGCGAGAAAGCCATCAACACCGACTTGTCGACCACCGAGACCTACCGTGACATCATCCCGTCGCGTGTGGCAGGAAGCAGGGTGAGCGGCTTCATCAGCATCATGAGGGGTTGCAACAACTTCTGCACCTACTGCATCGTGCCCTATACCCGTGGCCGCGAGCGCAGCCGTGAGCCGCAGAGCATCCTCAACGAGTTGGCCGACCTGCGAGAGCGCGGTTTCAAGGAGGTGACGCTGCTGGGCCAGAATGTCAATTCCTACCTCTACAAGCCCGAGGACGGCAGCGAACCCGTCGACCTGGCTCGCCTGCTGGCGATGGTAGCCGAGGCGGCCCCCGAGATGCGCGTGCGCTTCACCACGAGCAACCCCGAGGACCTGAGCGACGCCATCATCGACACGATGGCAAGCCACGACAACATCTGCAACCACATCCACCTGCCGGTGCAGAGTGGCAGCAACAAGGTGCTGAAACTCATGAACCGCAAGTACACCCGTGAGTGGTACCTCGACCGCATTGCGCGCATCCGCGCCGCCATGCCCGACTGCGGCATCTCGACCGACATGTTCACGGGCTTCCACGACGAGACCGAGGAGGACTTCCAGGAGACCTTGTCGCTGATGCGCGAGGTGGGCTTTGACTCGTCGTTCATGTTCAAGTACAGCGAGCGCCCCGGCACCTTTGCCGCCAAGAACCTGCCCGACAATGTCCCCGAGGATGTGAAGATTGACCGCCTCAACCGCATGATTGCCTTGCAGAACGAACTCTCGCTGTGCAGTAACCGGGCCGATGTGGGCAAGACATTTGAAGTGCTCGTCGAGGGCTACAGCAAGCGCAGCCACGACGATATGTTCGGACGCACCCAGCAGAACAAGGTCATCGTCTTTCCCGCCCATGGCGAGCAACCCGGCGACAAGGTGATGTGCCGTGTCCTGAGCGCCTCGAGCGCGACCCTCAAGGGCGAGCGCTTGACCCCCTCAGAATAAGGATTTTAACTTAAACCAAGATACTATGACTTTTGCCAACAAATGTAATGAGATATTTGACGAGATTGTGAAACTGTACCATGTCACTGATGATGTGGACGCTGTGTTCAGCAATCCGTTTGCCCCCGACAGCATCGAGTACAGCCTGGCCCGCAAGAACTGGATTGATGCCGTGCAGTGGCATCTCGAAGATATCATCCGCGACGAGAATATCGACCCCGTCGAGGCCCTGGCCCTCAAGCGCCGCATCGACCGCAGCAACCAGGACCGCACCGACCTTGTCGAGGAGATTGACGCCTACTTCCGCCAGCAGTATGCCGCTGTGGATGTATTGCCCGGTGCAACCATCAACACCGAGAGCCCGGCTTGGGCTATCGACCGCTTGTCGATACTTGCCCTCAAGATCTGGCACATGCGCGAGCAGACTGAGCGCACCGATGCCGATGCTGCCCATATCGCCAAGTGCCAGGCCAAACTCGATGTCCTGCTTGAGCAACGCGACGACCTGACGACCGCTATCAACCAGTTGCTTGACGACATTGCAGGGGGACGCAAGTTCATGAAGGTCTATCGGCAGATGAAGATGTATAACGATCCCGAGACCAACCCCGTCCTGTATGGCAAAAAGTGACTTGTCGCGGGGCAATGTTCTCGTCATGCGCTTCTCGGCGTTGGGTGATGTGGCGATGGCTATCCCGGTGCTGTACCCCGCCTGCCGCGCCAATCCCGGAACGCGTTTCGTCATGCTGACCAAGAAATGGCCGGCATCGATGTTTCATGACCGCCCTGATAATCTGCAGGTGCTGGGCATCGATGTCAAGTCGGAATATAAAGGTTTTTTCGGGTTGGTGAGACTCGCCTTGAAGTTGCGACGCGAGTATGGCATCGATGCCGTGGCCGACCTGCACAATGTGCTGCGCACACGCGTCATGGGGCTCGTTTTCAAGTGTTGCCGCATTCCAGTCGTGAAACTTGACAAGGAACGGGACCGCCGCAAGGCGCTCATCCATCACAAGAGTGACGAGCCTGTTACCCCAACCATCGACCGCTACCGCAATGTGTTTGTCGAGTTGGGCATGGAGGCTCCCGAAGATTTCACGCGCCTGTATGACGGCAAACCATTGCCCGAGAGCCCTCTCGTTCCCAAGAAAGGGGAGGGGCAGCGGTGGATTGCTGTCTCGCCGTTCTCGGCCCACGAGGGCAAGGTATATCCGCTGGAACTCATGAAGCAGGTCATTGCCCTGCTCAACAAGCGCGAAAACTACAGGATTTTCCTCATGGGAGGCGGCAAGGAAGAGAAATTGGCACTCAGGGATATTGCACGCGGCAATCAGCACATCATCTCGATGGCTGAGATAAAACACGGTTTCATCGACGAATATGTGTTGCTCGGCAAGTGTGACGCCATGCTCACGATGGACTCGGCCAACATGCACCTGGCTTCACTGATGGGCCTTAGGGCTGTGACTATCTGGGGCGCCACCTCGCCCGCCTGTGGTTTCCGTGGCTACCGGCAGGATGCTGACACCGATATCCAACTCGAGAATATGGAGTGCCGGCCCTGTTCCATCTATGGGGAACGGTCCTGCAGGTACGGCGATTTCCGGTGCATGGGTAACATACCGCCCGCGCGCATCGCCCAGCGGGTAATAGATCTGGTTGAGCAAGGACGCTGAACCCGCATGTGAATGCTTCTGCATTCGCGTGGTTAAGATGGTGCGGTTTTTGAATTAATTCAATGGTTTATTGCATATTTCGATGATATGATATAACTTTGCCATGCGATAATAATCATTTGTGTCACTCTAATCCTGCGTTCCAAATGGCAACCGTAAAGAAACAACATAAAAATGTGCTGGTCATGAGGCTCTCTGTGTTGGGCAATGTGGCGATGGCCATACCTGTGCTGTACCCAGTGTGCAAGGCCAACCCCGACACGCGTTTCATCATGCTCACCAAGCGTTGGCCCGCTTCGATGTTCCATGACCGTCCTGCCAACCTCAAGGTAGTAGACTTTGATGTCAAGGAGAACCACCGTGGACTGATTGGGTTGCTCAAGTTGGCGGCACAACTCCACAAGCTTTATGACATCGATGCCGTGGCCGACCTGCACAATGTGTCGGGAACCAGGATTATCGATGCTTACATGAGACTCAAGGGAGCCCAGATAGCCAAGTTGGACCGGGAGAAGGCCAAGCGCAAGGCATTAGTGACACACCGGTCAACCGAGCCCGTTACTCCCATTCATCAGCGTTACCGCAATGTGTTCACCCAATTGGGGTTTGAGGCTCCTGACACTTTCACGCATCTCTACGAGGGACGCGACTGGCCCGACAGCCCCATTGTGCTGGATAAGGAGCCCGGTCAGCGATGGATTGCCATATCGCCCTTCTCATCACATCGCCAGAAAGCCTATCCCCTCGAACTCATGGAGCAGGTCATTGCCGAGTTGAGCAAGCGCGAAAACTACTGGATCTTCCTCATGGGCGGCGGCAAGGCCGAGAAAATCGCACTCAGGGGGATTGCCCTCAAGTACAAGCGAGTCACCTCGATGGCCGAGGTCAAGCACAAGTTCATCGACGAGTATGCGTTGTTTGCCAAGTGCGACCTGATGCTCACGATGGAATCGGCCAACATGCACCTCGCGTCGCTGGTCGACCTGCAGGCCATGACCATCTGGGGACCCACATCACCGGCATGTGGATATCTGGGCTACAACCAGGTCGTGGAAGACGATATCCAGCTTGATATGGATTGCCGTCCCTGTTCCATCACTGGTGACAAGGCCTGCAAGTATGGTGACTACCGTTGCCTGCGCAATATCAAACCCGAGGACATCGTCAAGCATGTCGTCGAGGCGGTAGAGTATAACGCCGAGCACAAGACCAAGGCGACCAAACTGGCCATCTCGCGCCAGCAAGAACAAGAATCACACGACAATAAGGAATGAGCAAGAGTATCCTGATTACCGGAGCCGGCGGTTTCATCGGCGGATTTCTGGTTGAAGAAGCCCTCAAGCGGGGCTATGACACATGGGCGGCTGTGCGTTCTACCACCAGCCGCGAGTTCTTGACCGATGAACGCATCCATTTCATCGAACTCGATTATACCGACCAGGACCGCCTGGAGGAAACCCTGCGCGACCACATGGGCGAGTGGGGCAGGTGGGATTACATTGTCCACAACCTGGGCATGACCAAGAGCACCAATTATCTGGACTTTGAACGGGTGAATTATGGTTACCTGCGCACTCTGGTTGACGCGCTCAAGAACACCGGCATGGCGCCCAATGTCTTCTTGTTGATGAGCAGCCTGAGTGTCATGGGGCCTGGCGATGAGCAGAATTATAGGCCCATGTCGGCGACCGATGTACCGCAGCCTAACACATTCTATGGCGTGTCAAAACTCAAGGCCGAGACCTACCTGCAGATGGTCGAGGGCTTCCCGTATACCATCTTCCGCTGCACGGGTGTCTATGGGCCGCGTGAGAAAGACTACTTCCTGATGATCAAGAGCATCAAGCGCGGCTTTGACTTCAGCGTGGGTTTCAAGCAGCAGATGCTGACCTTCATCTATGTCAAGGACTTGGTGACCGGTGTGATGGACGCGTTGGAAAAAGGCCCGATGCGCAAGGCCTACTTCATCAGCGAGAACCAGGCCTATACACAGCAGGAGTTCCGCAAGATTGTGTGCGAGGAATTGGGCAAGAAATCTGTCTTTCATGTGACTTGCCCCTTGTGGCTGGTCAAGTTGGTTTGCCGTGTTGCTGAGTTTATCGGCAAGGTCACGATGAAACCGAGTACCCTCAACCGCGACAAGTTCAAGATATTGAAGCAGCGCAACTGGCTGTGCGACACCAGCGAGGCGCAACGCGACTTCAGCTTCAATCCCAAGTATTCGCTTCGTGAAGGCATCCGCGAGGCCATTGCCTGGTACCGCGAGGCGGGATGGTTATGATGAAACCCGTTTTCCTGATTGGTTACATGGGCTGCGGCAAGACCACGCTGGGCGAGGTGCTTGCCCGGCAGATGGGCCTGCGCTTCATCGACCTTGACGAGTTCATCGAGGCCCGCCAGGGCATGACAATTGTCAAAATCTTCGATGAAATGGGAGAAAACCGTTTCCGCGAGTTGGAAGTTGAAGCGCTGGAGGAGGTGGCTGCAATATCCGATGTCATTGTCAGCTGCGGTGGTGGCACGCCCTGCCACGGCGACAACATGGCAATTATGAATGCTGCCGGCATCACCGTGTGGCTCACCACCAGCCCTGAACGCATCACTGCCCGCCTGCTCCTGCCCGAGCAGAAGCGCAAGCGGCCCAAAATCAATACCCTTCCTCCCGACGAGGTCCTGCCCCTGGTTGAGCGGGAACTGCGGGACCGTGCACTCTTTTATTCCCAATCCAGGTTGCAGTTCGATTCCACCGACATCGAAACAGCCGAGGCCACAGAGCGCACCGCTCGCCGCCTCGCCGCCGTCCTGAAACAAGAAAACTGACAGCACCCGTTCAGCAATGGGCCACTGTCAGTCTCTTTCTCGCTATTGATTTGTCAAGATAATGCCGGGTCAGGGACGTGGGTATAAGTACTCCCCGTCGACAAGCATCTTGATGAGTTTTCCTGTCCTGTCATAGTATTTGACATTGTCATCATATCCGGTAACCTTGATGAGCGTCAGACCCAGGCCGTTATCGTCAACGATGATTTCTGCTTCATAGCCCGGAACCTCCATGATATGGTTGCCTTGTTTGTCAATGACGATGACCTCGCCATCGGTTGTCGTCACGACTCCAAGACCTGCAACGAATGGCGAGACGGTATAATAGATGGCCGGCACCACCATTTTGCCGCTGGTGTCAATATAGCCGAATAGTTCGCCATTACCATCATCATTTGGCAAACCCACTCCAGCCAAACCATCACTGAAGGGCTCGGCCGAACTGAATTGTGGCTTAATGGCAACCCTGCCTTGTCGGTCAAGATAGCCAAACGATGGAGATTCTTCAACAATGGATTCCTCGTCTTCGTAGTAGAAAGGCGTGAATCCTTCATTGAAAGAATTGGTGTAATAAGTTTTGCCATCGATTTGAAGGATATAACCGAAGATATTTGCTTCGACATCACTGAATACCATATCACTCAATTGATGGCCTTCTAAGTCCCAAAAACCGTATTGATACTGTTCCTCGCCATCGACCTCGCCAGTTTTTTTCCCGAAGGCGAGGGCTTTGCCATAGCCGTCAAAAGCGGCTTTGTCATATTGGAGGGGTATGATTTCCTCGCCCTTTATATTGATGACGCCATATTTGGAATCTTTACTTACAATCAGGTTGCCGTAGCATATTTTGGTGTACAGGTCCTCATAAACCATGGGCAAGACCTCTTGGCCTGCCATGTCAATCACGCCGATATGTTCCTGCTTAGTGTCGATTTTGGCAAGATAATGGAAGTCATTGTCAGTGTTGTCACCGAGAGCCTCAAGGGGTACGAGCATTTCCTTGGAAAACGGGATGGCAACATGGCCTATCGAGTCGAGTATGCCACAAGTCACGCCACAGGCCTCAAAGTCCCCGCCGGTCTTGTCTAAGCATTCAACATCGCCCTGAATGGCGACAAAGTAGTATTTTTCGTTAGAGCCGAAAGTCTGCAGGAGCGCATATTTGATGGGAATGATGGTCGACCCTGTGCTCGAGATAAGACCCATCTTGTTGTCTTGCCAGACATAGTAGAGGTTCTCTAATTGTTGGATGGAGTCATACTGCAGCGGGATGAATAACTTGTTGTCGGCATTGACAACGCCCATTTTGCCGTTTTTCTTGACAATCACATCGTCTTCTCCCCAGTAGTTGATGAGTTCATCATATTGCTTGGTCAGCAGCGCTTCGCGCTCGCTGACTTCATATTCTTGGGCCGCAATGGGAAGTGCGAGGGCCATGACAGCAATCATCAACAGCAATTGCTTGATAAGGTAAGATTTTTTCATGATGTAAGCGGGTTAAAGATTAATTCTAGGGGTGGATTAATACACTCAGTGTGTGAGATGCCGCAAATTTAATCACTTTTCGCTGAAAAACAAGTGCTCAGCGCCTGTTTTTCGCACCGCTGGAGCATAAAATGCAAAATTTGCCGATATGGAAAAATTGATGTACTTTTGTCGTTCCAAGTTTTAGATAAAGAGGTATATGGCTAGCGATAGGCGCAAGTGGTATGTGGTGTGGCAGGGTACCGAGCCTGGCATCTGTGACTCGTGGGCCGAATGCGAGTCGAGGGTCAAGGGCTATCCCGGTGCCCGTTACAAGGCTTTTGCGACCCAGGAGGAGGCCGTCGAGGCTTTCCGCAACGACCCGGGGGAGATGGAGATTCTCAGGGCCATTGCCCGTGCGCCCCGCGAGTTCGTCAACTATGACGCCATCCCTGGCATCGTGCATGACAGCATCGCCGTCGACGGAGCCTGCTCGGGCAATCCCGGTATGATGGAATACCGTGGGGTGGATGTGCCCACCGGTGTAGAACTGTTCCACCAGGGCCCATTCCCCGATGCGACCAACAACATCGGTGAGTTCCTGGCCATCGTGCATGCCCTCGCGATGTTCCACAACGGTGGCAACGGTCACACCGCCATCTACAGCGACAGCCGCACGGCGATGGCGTGGGTGCGCAACAAGCAGTGCCGCACCAAGTTGGCCCGTACCGCCGCCAATGCCCGCTTGTTTGGAATCATTGCCCGTGCCGAGCGCTGGCTGGCCACTCACACCTGGACCAATGCCATCCTCAAGTGGGACACCAGCGAGTGGGGAGAGATACCGGCCGACTTTGGCCGTAAATGACATGAATATGGCAGAGAAGAAATTGATGAGATATCGTGATGAACTGGACAAGAGCTATGGCGTGGCAGGCATGGCGTTGGGATTGTCAGTCTTTGGTGCCGCCGAACTGTTCACCGCTGTCACCCTCGATGGCGAGGGGCCTGGCTGCATTCAGTTCACCCCCGAGTTTTTCTTTGCGGGCAATCCCCGCCTGTCGCCAAGGGGCGCCTGGAAATACATCCTGGGACATTACCGCATCACGGTGGGGCTTGCTGTTGCCAACGCATTGTGCCGGCGCATGGTGCTTGACAACGAGCGTGCCGACAAGCAGTTGCGTGACCAGCTTTTTGATGTGGCATGTGCCGATGGGCGCGACTATTGCCAATTGGAGCGCGACGAGGTGGAGCCGATCTTTGACGAGGCCTTCGACAACATGATGCGGCTTTTTGCCGACAAGCGCGTGCGCAAGGCGATGGACACCTTTGCCGATGCCTTGCAGCAGCGCCGCACACTTTCACACATTGATGTCACCGACATCCTTCAGCAACTCAACCTCGTTTAATATATTATATAATGTGTAAACAATCATTCTTTTAAAACATACTCACAACTAAAAAACTTAAAACTCACAACTTAAAACTATAAATCATGCAGACAGTACTATTCCATTCAACGATATACGGACCCATCCACAGCCGTCGATTGGGCATGTCATTAGGCATCAACCTCATGCCTAATGACGGCAAGATTTGTTCGTTTGACTGCCTCTATTGCGAGGCGGGCTTCAATGCGCAAGGACCCGGTAAAGATGGGGTGCCCAGCCGTGACGCTGTGAAAAAGCAGCTCAAGCGCAAGTTTGAAGAGATGACAAAGGAAGGCCAGACACTTGATGTCATTACCTTCTCGGGCAACGGCGAACCCACACTGCACCCCGAATTCAAGAAGGTGGTCGAGGATGTGCTGCGCCTGCGCACCCAGTATTTCCCCAATGCCAAGGTGTCGGTGCTCAGCAATTCCACGATGGCTAGCAAGCCGGCCGTTGTCGAGGCCTTGCTCAAGGTGGACAACAACATCTTGAAGCTTGACAGTGCCTTGCCCCACACCTTCAGACTGCTCAACCGACCCGTCTCGCCCAATTGTTTACCCGAAGGTGTCATTGCTGACCTCAAGCGGTTCAATGGACAGTGCATCGTGCAGACCATCATGGTGCGGGGCGAGTATGAGGGACACCGCATCGACAATACCACCGACGAGGAACTCGATGCCCTGTTAAGTGCTTATCTCCAGATCAACCCACGCGAGGTGATGCTCTACAGCATCGACCGCAAGACGCCTGCCGAGAATCTGGAGAAGGTCTCCAAGGAGGAGTTGGAGCGCATCGCACAACGCTTCCGCGATGCGGGCATCAAGGTTCAGGTCAATGCCTGATGCCGTCGGCTGGTGAACTTACCGTTTTCGGCTGGTTTTTGATATAGAAAATCCAAATTTGACACTAAATTGCCATTCAAAGGTTAATTTAGGTTAAATATTGGATTTTTTCTCTCAAATATTTGGTGGGTTTCGGGAACGGCTGTACTTTTGCAACGCTTTTGCGGCTCACAATATGTCAAATTGCGTGAGCGATTTTTTTGACGCCTTTTCCTGGCGTTCCGCAGGGGCTCGACGAGAGATCATTGAAATGTTTGCAATGAGGAAATTTTGACAGTGCAGAGACAAGGAAGGGAACCTCCCGAGTCCCGCGTCAAGATTCCGAATACAGGTAGAATACAACAGTAAGCACAGCAAGTCCCGGTGCCCTTTCAGTGGGGGCGCCGTGCCGGGTGAAGACAACATCGCCGTTGCGTTTTCATTTAATTTCTGAAAAGAAGAAGACGAGATACAACAACGAAGAGTTTGATCCTGGCTCAGGATGAACGCTAGCGACAGGCTTAACACATGCAAGTCGAGGGGCAGCGCGGGGGTAGCAATACCTTTGGCGGCGACCGGCGCACTGGTGAGTAACACGTATGCGACCTGCCCCGGACAGGGGGATAAACCCGGGAAACTGGGCCTAATACCCCATATGCC
>Ga0310695_10002206_pt1 | contig 41965 bp, 23 predicted proteins | sample RumenRJG_04DNA_FD_203882 | JGI IMG/M metagenome (GOLD analysis project Ga0310695, IMG submission 203882) | Bovine rumen microbial communities from Lethbridge, Alberta, Canada - RJG_04 (v2) (version 2) | ecosystem: Host-associated > Mammals > Digestive system > Stomach > Rumen | place: Canada... | reverse complement strand
GATTCGTCCACCATGTATTCAGTTCGATATCGGGAGCCAGAAGGATCTGCCCATACTTGTCGATGGTACGTTCAACAATCTCATAAACAATGCGCATGCACTTTAAAATAACAAACGGTGAGCCGGATGTTTTCCGGCTCACCGTTTGTTGCTGCATGATCTTGTTTTCCCATCCGAATGGCATTGTCATGACGGGGAGCGGTTCCGATCCAGTTCACCCTGCTCAGAAAGCCGCTTTTTCGGCGCACTCCCCTTGTCCTCAAAATGTATTATAGAGAGACATCCATCAAAAAAAATCTTTTTTCTCCGGCGAACGCATCTCTCCGTGCGCTCAGGCGTTCATCTCCATCGCGGCGGCGCACAGCGCCGTCCAGCAGGCGCGCGCGTAGGCGGAAAGCGCAAGCTGATCCATCTCCTCGCCGATCCCGGCGCCGTCGAATGCGCCGCGCGCTCCGGCATAATCGGACCGGCAGGCGTCGACGAGCCTCATGACCGCGGGCAGATTCGCGGCAAACGCCTGCCGCTCTTCCTCCTCCATGCTGTTCCATGCGGCAAGCATCATCTCCCGCATGGCAGCCGCGTCCTGAGAAAGCATATCGTTCCAGAGCGCGAATCTCACGGCCTCATACGCTGCGCGCGCCTGCGCCGCAGCAGCGTCTTCGCCCTCCGCCTGATATCCGCCGATCATTCGGAAGAAACCGTCCGCCAGATCGTCGATCGCGGGGGGCGCGGCTTCCACGCGGACAAAACAGTACCCGGCGCTGTCCGGCTCCTCGGTATCCGCCCACCGGACGCTGCCGTCAGCCAGCAGGGACAGCGTGCCCTCGACGTCGTTCCGAAGGGTTTTTGACGCGGTGCGCGTACCCTCCCGTGTGATCCGGTTCTTTGTCCCGTTGACGTAAAAAAGCATACCGGACGTTTCGTCAAACGCGCCGTACAGGATCCACTCCGCCGTCTCCCGCGCGCCGGCGGCGCAATGAATGACGATCTCCATGTCGCCCTGCGGTTCGCGCGGCGCGATGGTCATGGTGACCCGCCGGCCGCTGTTTTCCTCCCAGCAGCCGCGAAAATCGTCGGGCGTCACGCCCTGCGCCTGCTGAACGCCGTCCGTGACGGCGGTATCGGCAGTATCGGCGGTATCGGCGATACCCGCGGTATCCGCGGTATCCGGCTGTGGCGCGCCTTCAACTTTGCTCTTTTTCCCGCACGCAGCCAAAACGCCCAGGCACAGCGCAAGCGCGAGAACGATCGCAACGCTTCTCTTCATCTGTGTTCCACCCTTCTTCCGACGCTCACAGTTTTTTCAGGATCGTCAGCGTGTTTTTCCCGTTTTCGTAGGCATACCGGACGTCGTCCATGGTTGTTTTGACCAGATGGATGCCGAGTCCGCCCACGCGTCCAAGAATCGCTTCCTTCGAGGTGTCGACCTCGCCACCCGCCAGCGGGTCGAAGGGCTTGCCGTTGTCAAGGAACTGTATGACCACGCGCAGCGGCTCCTGCAGCACCTCGCAGCGGATCTCCGCCTCGCCGCTGAGCGGATGATAGGCGTAGTGGGCAATATTGACGAAGATCTCTTCTATCGCCAATTCGATCTGCATTTGTATCGGCACAGGGCATTCGTACGCCTCAAGCCGCTCGTCCACGAACATAGTCACCCGGTCGAGATTCTCGGTCTTAGCCGGTACGATCAAATTCTCCATTGCAGCCTCCTCCGCGGATTTCTCCGCCTGATCGGTCTGACAGCGGTCGTATGCCCGGCACGCCGTCATTTTATCCGCACCGCCAGCATGGTGATGTCGTCAAACTGCGGCGCGCCCTTCACGAACGAGTCGATCTCGCCCTGCAGCCACGGCAGAAGCTCCGTCGGCTCGCACGACGGCGCGCGGTTCATCGCATCCAGCAGGCGCTCCTCGCCAAACAGCTCGTTCTGTGCGTTGGTCGCCTCGGTCACGCCGTCCGTGTACTGGAACAGCACATCGCCGGGCGAGACCTGCAGCTCCCCCTCCGCAAATGGGGGATTCGGGAGCTTTTCCAGCAGCTCGGGCGGCAGCATGGCGATCGCCGCGCTCCGCCGCGGCTTCTCGACATACGACCATGCTCCGCCGCGGCACAGCAGGAGCTTCTCATGCCCAGCGTCGGCGTAGCGGAGCCTGCCCGTGGACAGCTCCAGCACGCCCAGCCAGACCGTGACGAACATTCCCTCTTTATTGTTCTCGGCCAGCTGCTCGTTGACCGCGCAGAGCACCTCGCCGGGCGATTTGCCATGCATGGCCTCGTTTTTGATGAGCGTCTTGGAGATCATCATAAAGAGCGCCGCCGGCACGCCTTTTCCCGACACGTCCGCCGTCACCAGCGCGAGATGGTCGTCGTCGATCATGAAGAAGTCGAAGAAATCGCCGCCCACCTCTTTTGCCGGAAGCATCGTCGCATTGACGTCGAATCTCTCGTCTCCCGTGAACTTCGGAAACACGCTCGGCAGCATATCCATCTGGATGCGCGAGGCGAGGTCGAGCTCTGTTCCGATCCGCTCGTTCTCCGCGGTGATCGCCGTGTTCTCAAGGATGTACCGGTGCAGCTTCGCGTCCATCTCCTCGATGGAACAGGCAAGCTGCTCGATCTCGTCGCCCGTGCGCAGGACGTCGTCCACCTTGAAGGTCATGTCGTCGCCCTGCATCTCCGAGACGCGCCGCGTCATCTGCTCGATCGGCCTGACCAGCCGGTTTGCGAACAGCCGCGACGTGATCGTCGCCAAAGCGAGCAGCGCCAGCGCGGAGAGGACCGTTTTGATGATCGTTTTGTTCTGATTGCGGTGTATATCGGCGATGGATTCCTGCATGACGGCGTCCGTCTGCTCCGTCAGCAGGAGCGCCGTCCGGTTCAGCTCCTCGCGCGAGATCGTGAGAAGCTGCGTCCAGCCGACGGTCTCCAGCGGCGCATAGGCGATATAGATCTCTTCTCCGTCCAGCGTCAGAAGCGAAAACCCGATCTGTCCGGTCAACGCCTCATTCACCAGAGCCACAAGCTCCGCGTTGCTGCTCTCCCGCAGGCTCTTGAACTGGCTGTCAGCCATGCTCAGCTCGCCGTCCGCCCATGTGGTATAAATGACGTTTCCGTTTTCGTTGATCAGGCAGGTGTTGCTGTCCTCGCCAAGCTGCGCGTTTGCGACGATGTCCTCCAGCGACGTCATCTGGATCGAATTGCCGCACACCGCCGCCAGCTCTCCGTTCACATAGACCGGAACGCCCGCCATCACCTCGTAGACGTTGGAATAGCTGTCCTTGTTCACGGGGCTGAAGTAGGTCTCGCCGTGCGTGACCGCGCCCGCGTACCACGGGCGCCTGTAGGCGTTGAAGGGCAGATACGCCCCGTTTGCGCCGATCTTGGCCTCCGGCGTTTTGTCCGCCATGATGGTCGCGCCTCCGGGCAGCGCCACGATGCAGTCAAGCAGCGTATCGCTGCCCTCCACGATCTCCAGCATCATGTTTCCGAGCGTGGCGACGCGGCCGATCTGCTCGCGGAGCGTCTCGTCCGACTGATCGGCCCGGTCGGAATAGAGGAGCTGCACCGTCAGCTGTCCCGCGTTTTCCAGAGACGGGCGCTCGACCTCCACCGGCGCATATTTCTCGGGGTTCTCCAGCACCATCCGGACCTGCTGTGCCAGCACCTCCAGATCATGGCCCATCGTCCAGAATTCCCCGTCGAGGATCTTGGCCTCGGCAACCACGAATTTCTGATAGCTCTCCGCGGCCATCGCCTCCATGGATCCCGACGTGGTATCCATGATCACGTTGTTCTGTTCGCGGCTCGTCTTTTCCATGATCCCCGCCAGGCGCTGGACCTGAAAGATTCCCGTCCCGGCAAACAGGATCACGGACGCGGCGATCAGCGCAATGATAATTTGAAACGTCTTTGTACTGAGGCTCTTTTTCATACGCACCTCCCGCGACGCCTTACCGCTTCAAAACGACGTCTTTGAAATAGAAGCTGTTCCATCCCGCCCAGAACGGGCTGAAACGCTCGACGCGCTCGCCCCGCACAAACAGGTGCTCCGTGGAAAAAAGCGGCACCCACACGGCCTCGTCGCGCACCAGCAGCCTCTCCAGCTCGGCGTACTCCGCAAGGCGCTCCGTTTCGTCCTGTATCGTTCTCGCCCGGGTCACGCGGTCCATCACAGCCTCATCCGAGAAATTGCCGGAGCGGCCGCGCGTCTTCTCCCGGCTGCCGAAAAACGTATAGATAAAGTTGTCGGGATCGTTGTAATCGGCGCTCCATGCGTTGTTGTACGCCAGAAGCTCGCCGTTCCTGCGAAGCTCCATGCGGGTATCGTCGTCATAGCTCACGACAGCGGCGCGCAGGCCGATCGCAGACAGATCCTGCCGGATCATTTCCAGCATCGTCAGGTTGCGGATATTGGTATCCGAACTGGCGGCAAGCTCCAGCACGGCGTCTCTCGCGCCTTCGACCTCCCCGACGAGCTTCGCCGCCGCTTCCGGGTCATATTGCAGCCAGCCTTGATTTTCCTCGCAAAAGCCGATCAGGCCGCGCGGGAAAATGCCGTCCAGCAGCTCGCCGGCTCCGCCGTAAAGCTCATCCAGAATCTTCTGCCGGTCGATCGCCATCTGCACGGCACGGCGGATGCGAACGTCATTGAGCGGCGATTCGGCGACGTTCAGCATCAGATAGTGGATCTCCACGCTTACGCGGGAGACCAGCCGATCCTTCCATGCGCCGCTTCGATAGACGCTCTCCACAACATCCGGGCTCAAAAAATCCGTATCGAGGATGTCCAGCTCGCCCGCGCGGAAAGACTGGTCGATCAGAGCGGGGTCGAGGATGCGGAACTCTACCTTCCCGACGGACAGCTCCTCCCCGTCGAGACAGCGGTAATACGGGTTCCTCTCCAGCGTGATCAGGCTGTCCGTAAAGCTTGTCACCATATACGGTCCGGAGCCGATCGTCTGCTCCGCCGAGGTTCCGAACGCGTCGCCCGCCTCCGTGACGTTCTTCTCGCTCAAAATGCTGCACGACGGCGTTGCAAGCATGGAGAGATACCCCGCGTAAGGCTCGCAGAGCGTGATCTCCAAATGCCTGTCGTCCAACACGCGGACGCCCGCAAGCGTGTCCGTCTCGCCCGAGAGCACGGCGTCCGCGCCGCGGATCATGTTTGCGAAGTCCGTCTGCTCGCTCTCCGGCAGCGCCAGCATACGGGTAAAGGTGAACGCCACGTCGGATGCCTTTACCGGCGTACCGTCGGAAAAAAAGGCGTCCGGTCGCAGCGTGAACCGGTAGGTCAAGCCGTCCCCGGAAAGCGACCAATCCTCCGCAAGCGCGTTTTGAAGCTGCGTCGAGCCGTCCTCGTTCACGCGCACCTCAAACAGCCGCTCGAAGATGTTGAGCGGGATGATATACAGCTCCGACGACTTGTGAACGTCCATGGTCCGCGCGGCGTCCGGCATCGCGATGCGCAGGAGCCCGTCCTCCACGGCTTCGCCGCGCTCAGTCGGCTCCGCGCTCTCCGTCTGCCCCGGCGTCTGCGCGCCCGCCGCGCCGTCCGTTTCGGCGGCGCAGCCCGCCGCGCAGACGAGCAGGCACAGCGCCAGCAGAAGCATCCGCGCGGTCAGGGCGGTTTTTCTCATATTCATCCCTTCGCTCTTTCCTTTCCCACAGCTTCCCGCTTCGCTCATTCCCTACAGGAAATACGCAAACCCCGTCACCTCAAAGATGTCCATGATCGTCTTCGGGACGTTGATCACGCTCATTCTCCCGCCCTTTTGAGACAGGGCGATATAAAGGCTGCGCAGCGCGCGCAATCCGGCGCTGGAAATATACTCCAGACTCTCCATGTTGAGCGTCACGTCGCGGAAGCGCTCCGCCGCGCTCAGCAGGTTCTTCTCCACCTCCTGCGCCGCGTTCACGTCCAAACGCCCGATCATCAGCACCTCCGCGCTTTCGCCGCGGTTCACCAGTTTGAGCTGCATATCAGTTTCCTCCCCGCATCAGTTGCGTTTCCCGCGTTCCGGACTCGGCGTCCGTTCCGACACCGGCGTCCCGCGGCGAACGCTTCCGCCCCGTCGCGCCGGTCATGTATTGTGCGAAATACCCCGCGGTATTCACCCCGTCATCCGCCGAGCGTCCGGGGTTCGTCGGGGCGCTTTGCAGCCTCTGCCGTCAGCGTCTTTTCGCCGGCGGTTTTCTCAGCCTGAGGCTCCGGTTCGCCGCGCACCAGACGATGAATATGCTCCCGCAGGAGCCGCTCCTGCACTTTGGCGTCCTTCGCCGCGGCGAGGCGATCCATCAGCGCCGCGTCGGCGGACAGCTCTCTCGCCGCCGTCTCCACCGCCTGCGGATCGACAAGGGCATTGGGCGCCGCCGCCGCTTTGAGATACATCTTGCGCACGAGCAGCTCCTTCACATTGGCGTTCGCCGTCTTTGCCCGGACGGCGTCCGCGGATTCGGCGCGTCTGGCCTGCTCCAGCAGCTCCCGGTTGATCCCTCTCAGATACTCCGCGCCCCGGCGTCCGCGTCCGTTCATGCGGTCGACGCCGTAGTTTTCCAGTTTGACGTACTGCGCGCTGTGCGGACGTCCCGCCACGCCGCGCGCAGCGTTGACGGCGTCCACCGCCGCAAGGATCGCCGGGTCGTTCGCGTCGGCGCTGACGCAGATCAGATCGAGCGCACGATCCGCGCGGTCGCCCGGAATCGTCCCGCGGTCGTTCAGGACGTCCAGCGCCGCCGCCGCGACGCCGCGCAGGACGGCGTCCAGCTCCCGGTTTCCAAGCTGCGTATCGTTCATCGCTCCGGCCAGCTTTTCCGCCTCGCCGCGCAGCGCGCCGTCGTCTTTTCCCCACGCGCGCAGCGCGCGGGAAACGCTGTCGCCCACGAGCGCGCGGTATTCCCCCGCGAGATCGGTGGCGTCCGGTCCCGTCTGCGGCGTGCGCGCGTATTCGCGCAGCGCCCGTATGGTTTCCTGCAGCGTCATGTCGTGTCCCCTCTCAGAGCGTTAAGTCCCGCTTGTCCGCATCCGGCAGATCCACGAGGCTCGTCCCGTTCATCTGCTTATCCGGCGCGTCCGTCATGCGGATGTTCTTCTCCTTGCAGAAAGCGACCGCGGCCTCTTTGAGCGCGCTCTTCGTGGCGATGATCTGCTCGGGCGTATCGAGCCTGATGTCGTCGAGCTTGCGGTCGAGGTCATAGCGCTTGACCATCTCCTGCATCCGCAGGTCAAGCTGCGTGGTGCGCACCGTTTCCTCCGCGTCGAAGACCGTTTCCGCCAGCGTCGCCGCAAGCAGCGCGCGATAGGCGATGCCGTGCTGCTTGATCTCCTCGACGGTCGGCAGGTCGTCCGCGCCGCGTTTCTTTTTTGCCTCCTGCATCTTGACCATCGCATCCATGCAGACGCTGCCCAGCGCGTTGATGCAGTCGTTGCGGAGCATATCCTTCGTCGCGGGCATCTCCACCTGTTTGCCGTTGAGGAGCCGGCTCGGCACGATCGTCGTTCTCTCGCCCATCATGGTCAGCTTATCGGTGACGACGGCCTCCGCCGTGGTCAGCGCGGCGGTGCGGCGATTATTGAGCTTCTGCGCGCGCACGCGGCTGTCTGCCAGCTCTTTTTCGGTGTAGTGGCTGTCCGCCGTGACAAAGCTCTTGTCGCCCGGCTTCGCCTTGCGCGCCGCGTTGATGCGCTCGAAGCACGCGCGCATCTTGGGATCGGTCGGATCCGAGGCGAGCGTCATCACGTTCAGCGCCATGTCAAAGCGATCGCGCCCGGACTGGAAGCTGCGCACCGTGGGCTTCTTGTCGCAGTAGAAGATCGCGGCGTCGCGCAGGGCGTTTTTGTGCTCGGGCGAGATCGTGCCGGTGAGCTTCTGCTCGATGAACGCCGCGAGCGTCGCCTTCGCCATGCGTCTGAACTCCGGCGTACCGTCGAATTGAACGTCCTTTGCGCCAAGCGCGGCGATATCGTCGAGCCGCTCCTGCGGCACGCCGAACAGGCGCAGCGCGGTGTTGAGCTGCCGCTCGCACGCAAGCGCCGCCGCACTCTTTTCCTTCGGCGCTTCCGCGCGCTCCTTCGGCGCGGCGGAGGGGTTGAGCGCGTCGGAAAGCTCCTTTTCCATGCCCGCGATGGCGGCGATGTCGCTCAAAAGCCGCTGTTCCTCCGGCGTTTTGAACTTCGCGCGCGCGAAGGGGTTATCGATCACATAATGCTTGAACCCCTTTTTCACCTCGCGCGAGAAAAAGCCCTTGATCGTCGGCTCCAACTGTTCGGGGCTCTGGATGAACCGGTCGCCCGCGGCGAGGTCGCTGTATCCGATGTCCTTCTTCAGCCGGGGCGCGGTGGACGGCGCTTTTTCCTCGTAGACCGCGAGGAAAAACATCAGCTTTTCAAACTCGTTCAGCTCCTCATATGGCTTTTCTCCGAGCTCATCCTTGAGCCCCGACGGGCTCTGCGGCAGCTCGCCGCCGTGGTTGTCCAACATTGCGCGATACTGTTGGAACAGCGTGGTCATTTCCGTTTTCGGCATAGAAATATACTCCTTTCCTGTCACGCGCCCGCAGCCGGGGCTTTCTTTTCTCCGCGCCGCGCCGCCATCCGCGGTCGGGCGGCGGCCGGTCGTTTTCTATGGTTCGCGCTTACTGCGCGGTCATCACCTGCTGCGCCATGCCGAGCAGGGCGTCGTAGTCCGGCTCGTCCGCGCTTTGCTCCGCCGCCTCGGCGTCGCTGAGCCCGACGAGGAGATAGGCGCGTCCCCCGTCGTCCGTCCACCAGAGGTACGCTCCCCTCGGCGCGGACGCGACCGCCACCTCCGCCTCGTCGATCGGGAAATACAGCACGCCGGCGTCGTCGTAGTCTCCGGCGAAGCGCTCGCTCAGATCCATATCGTCCGCAGCGAACAGCGACCAGCTCCAGCCCTCTGTGGTGAAGCTCACCGCCGCCGCGGCGCTCGTGCCGAGGTCGAGCGCGCCGTACTCCACGTCCTGCGCGCCCTGCGGGGCTTTGAGGCCGGGCGCCGCCATCTCCGCCGCCGCGAAGAGCGCGCCGTCCGCGAGCCGCGTCAGCTCGTGGGACGTGACGCGCAGGCTTTCGCCGTCGCACGCAACCGCCACGCTGAGCCGCAGCGAGCGTGCGCCGCCGAGCAGCGCGAGGGTGGTCGTTCCCTCTCCCGCGGGATGGAACGTCACGCGCCAGCCGCCGTCCGCGCGCTCCTGCGCGCCGGGCGACGCGACCGACCTGTCGCCGATGCGGACGTCCCAATCCGGCTCCTGCGCATCGTCCGCGAGGAACGCGATCAGGCTGCCGCCCTCGCTCCAGAGCTTGTACGGACAGCCCAGCTCCTCTCCGCCCCGAAGCATACCGGGCAGGACGGTGAGCCGGTCGCCGCTGTGGGTCGCCTTGAGCCTCTCCCCCCGCGTCTCCACATATACGCCGAATTCCAGCTCCGCCAGTGCGTCGTCGGCGTCCTCGGCGGCCGCGAGCGTGAAGGTCAGCGCGGCGGGGTTCTCCCGCAGCGGGGAAACCGTGAACGCGCCGGGCTTTGTCTGCTCCGCCGTCACGCTTTCGCTGTCCTCGCCCATATCCACGCGCCACGCGTAGCCCTCCGGGGGAGCGGAGAGCGCGACGGACAGCGTTCCGCTGCGCTTCTCCTCCCAGCTGTACGGATAGGGCGTGTCCTCTCCGCCGCCGCCCTTTGCCGGCTTTTCCGCGCGCAGCACGGTGACGAGCGCGAGGACCGCGATGACCGTGAGCAGCGAGCCGGCGAGGCTCACCGCCAGCAGCGCAGATCTGCCGAGTTTCAGTTTTTTCATTGGTAACCGCCCCTTTCTTCAGGGATTGGATCCGCCGCGAGCGGCCTATTCCTGTCTGTTTCTGAGGTCCGCCTGCACCTCGGCGCGCACCTCCTCGATGCGCTTTGCCACCGGATCGTAGGCCTCGCTCTCCACCGTCACATCCACATAGGCGCTCACGTCTTCGGACTCGGCGGAGGTGATCACGATGCGGTAGCTGACGGCGTTCCCGGTGAAGTTCCGCGGCGGCAGGAAGGTATAGCTCCCGCCGGCGTCGCGGGTGAAGCTGCCGTCCGCCGGTTCGACCGCACGCCAGACCTCCGCCTCTTCCGCACTGGGGGCGTTGGCGATCCGCTCCGCGATATACTCCGTCGTATAGCCGCGGGTATCGTTCAATCTTGCCAGACCCATCGCGCCGGTGGCGGCGTTGTAGTTGTACAGCGTTACGGAAACGCCCTCGGTGGAACCGCTGACCTTCGGGAGCACGCGGATGCTCTCGCCGGAGGCAAGCAGCACGCTCAACGCGCCGCCTTTGGTCTCCTCCGTTTGCGACGCGCCGTTCTCGCCGGCCGCCGCGCCCCTGCGCTCCACCGTCGCGCCGACGAGGATGCTGGCAAGGTTGTAGTGATAATTGACGTTCGCCTCCAGCGGCGGGGTGACGGCGCGCTCCAGCTCGTGTCCGTCGTCGCCGAATCTGGCGGTGATGCGCGTCAGGTTCCATGCGGTGGCGCCGCCGCTCTCCTGCGCGGGCGTCAGCTCGATGTAGCGCAGATCCGCCACGTCGCTCATGAGCAGCTTTACCGTCGTGACGGCGTTGGCGGAGAAGGCGCTGCCGTTCTGGATGTACGGACGGAGGTCTGCGATGGTGCGCCGCTGCATCTGGCCGTAGCCGTCGTAGTAGCCGACGGTCATTGCCACGGCGGCGTTCAATCCGCCGCCCTTGTTTTCCTGTCCCGCCGCGGTGTCGAAGGTCAGCGTCAGGGTGTCGACCCTGCCGCGTCCCTCGGAATCCTCCGCGCGATACATACCGATCATGCTGCCGCGCTCGCCCGCGCCGGGCAGGAAGCTCCAGCGCCCGTTGACCGTTTCGCCCCTGGCGTTGGTCACGACGTCCGTTGCGAACGCGCCGTCCACCGAGACGGAGATCGTGCCGACCGTCTGCACGGTCATGCCGGTGATCTCCCGGACGCGGCCCTGCGCGAAGGTGAGATCGATGATCTGCCCGGGCCGCAGCACGTTCACGCCCTGCTTGCTCAGCAGGATACGCGGAGACTGATACTCGCGGTCGATGGGGCCGTCGGTGCGGTAGGTGAAGGACACCGCCACGTCGTTCTTGTCGGTGGTCAGCCGCTGCTCGGTCATATCCGCGCCAAGCTGCAGCCTGACCTCCTGCCGTTCGCCGGTGAGCGGCGACATCGGGATGTCCATTCCGATGTCAAGGTTGGCCGCATAGCCGAGGCTGTAGGTCTGGTAGACGAAGCCGCCGCGCACGAGCTGCGCGTAGCCGCCGGTCACGGCGCAGTTGCCGTCCCGGTCCGCCTTCGCGCTGAGCGAGTAGAGCGCGTTCAGCCCATTGACGCTCAGCCCCTCCCACGCGAACGCGGGCGTGCCGTCGGGCATGGTCACGTGGTTCATCCGGCGGACGGACGCCTGCATCATGGCGTCACGCCCGACCGTGCTGTACTGCGCGATGAGCTTCATATCGTAAAGGCCGCTTGCCCAGTCGTTGTTCTGCTCATCGGGGAACAAAACGATGTTGAGCGTGTCGTTGTCGCTCATCGGAAGCTCGGTGAGCTGCGGCACGCGCGCGGAGTCCGCGTCCAGCGTAAGCTTCGACGTGCCGAACTCTACCTCGAAGCCGCGGCTCCTGCTGCCTGTGGTGATGATGTCCGCGACGTGCTTGGGATTCGCGGTGGAGGTATCCCACGCGATCATCTCAAGCTGCTCGCCGTCCTTGTAGGACTTGTAATACTCGCCCTGCGCGTTGAGCAGCCGCCGTCCGCTGCCGTGGATCAGATAGGCCGACACGTCGCTCACCGCCCACTTTGTCTGCTCGCTCGCCGTGGGCTGGAGGGTGATGGACAGAAGCCGTTCAAGCCCGTCAAGCCCGATCTCAAAGCGGTCGGTGTGATTGGCGCGGAACATATACGCCGGGTCGCTGACCGCGTTTCCGACGCTGGTCGTGCCCTCGGTGCGGTTGCTGATCTCCGCGTATCGCGGCGCCTGATTGTTGAACTCATACATCAGCCTGACCACGTCGGGGATCTGCACCTTGCGCGTGGCGCCGCTGGTATCGCGGTAGCGCAGCACGGCGCTCATCTCGCCGGAGAACTGCGGCAGCGCCTCGCCGCTCGCGTTCAGATACGGCGCTGTGGTGACGTTGATCTGGATATTGACCGACACCGTGCTCTCCGTGACGTGGAAGGTGTTGGCGATCTCCTCCATGGAGCGCTTTGCCGCGCCGCTGAGCGTCTGCGCCTCGCCCTCGTCCCGATAGTCGATGCCGATCCAGCCCACGTCCAGGAACTTCCACAGCGGGCTGGTCTGTCCCGAGGCGGCGCGCCGGACATAGATGCTGTCGATCTTGAGCTTGTCGTACTTCTCGCTGTCGGAGGACAGGTCGTCCGGGATGATGCGGATGGAGAGCAGATCGCCGAAGTCCTTGGTCGTCGTGATCTGGAAACGCTCGGTCGCGCCGGCGTGGAAGCCGTCGGATTCGAGCTGCTGGTTCGCCAGCACCACGCCGCTGCTCCCGTCCTCGAAGACGAGCTGGAAATAGAACTGGTTCACGGAGCCGCAATCGTCGGCGCCGTAGTTGTTCACGTCGCTTGCGACGTTCACGTCCACGGTATAGACGCCGCGCTCCTGCCGGAAGGCGAGGTCCTGCATCGCCTCGGCATAGCTCATGTTGTACTTGAGCTTGTTCCAGTCGATCCCCTTGCGCTCCACCTCGCTGGGCGCGTTGATGTCCCATGTGTAGTAATCCGAGCCCTGGAAGAGCATGGAGCCGGGGCGGTAGATCGCGTTCGGATCGTTCGGGTCGCCAGGCTCCTTCGAGGTGCCGCTGCCGCCGTCGGCGCCCATGGTGGACAGGCGGAAGATCTCGCGTCCCGCCACCCTGCGATCCAGGATGCGGTCGCTCTGCCCGCCGGAGTTGTCCACGGCCGCCCAGCGGAGGGTGCGCAGGCCCACGTCCTCCACCGTCTGAATGGAAAGATCCTTCATCTGCCACTCGTCGCCGCTGCGTCCGGCCGCGTCGGAGCCAACCAGCCGGAGCGTTGCGCCGGTAAAGCTGCGGACGTTCTGGACGGGAACGATGAACTTCATCTCCCCGCCCCGGAACGCGCCGTCCGCCTGTGTGACGGCCATGCCGTAGCGATAGCCGTAATCCTCCGCAGACGCGCTCCAGTAGCCGTAATATTCTCCCGCGTACTCCCGCGCGAAGAAGTCCGGCGTTTCATGCTCCACGCCGTCAAGGTCGGTGTACCTGAGCCGCAGCACGACGTCCGAGGTCGTGCCGGCGTGCTCGACGTCGTCGGTGTAAAGGGTTACGAGATATCTCTCCTCGCGGTTGTAGGGGCTGATGCGCGAGCCCTGCGTATAGCTGCGCAGGTACTGTCCCGCCTGCTCCGCGCCACGGGAGCGGTCGGCGTATGCATCCGACATCATCGTGACGCTGGTGCCGGCGGTGACGCCGGTGCCTTCGTCCGTGCTGCTGACGTAATACTGCACCGGGCTCGCGTCTATGGTAAAGCGCGGGAAGCCGGACTCCGTCGACGCGGAGAGCGCGCTCTCCGGCGCCTGATAGACCGAGATGCCGGTGATGGCGACGCGGTCGCCGTCGCTTTCCCTGATGCGGCGGTCCCGCTCGGCCGCGCCCTTGAAATCCGCGACCGGCGTGATGCCGGCGGCCTCCGCCGCCGCGCCGGCGCCGTTGACCACGGTGACGCTCACCATCTCGCTGAACTCCGGCAGCGAACAGGGGAATGCGATGCTTTCGCCCTGCTGCGCAAGCCCCGCATAGTTTTGCTTCACATCCACCGTGCGACGCTCGGACAGCCATGCCGCGGCGCTGGTGACGACCGGCAAGGTCGCCTGCCGCGTGCCGCCGAGGGTGTCGATATAACGCACCTGCAGCGCCAGCGCCTCGCAGACGTTGCCCGCGCCTCCGATGGTCTTGTCGCCCTTGTAATTGGTGGACAGGCTCTCCAGACCCGCCATATACTTGTCGGCAAAATCGATCCGGATGATGACGTTGGAGTCCGCCATCGTCCCCTGCCGCGCGCCGCCGTTCCGGAAGCCGGAGGTCTGCAGCTCATAGCCGAAGGTGGTAAACGCGCCGCCGAAGCGGAACAGCGTGTCGCTGCCCGTCCAATTCAGGTCATGGTATTTCCCGAGCACCACGCGGTCGCCGCCGCCCGCCGCCTGACCGGGATAGGTCGTGTCCCCGTCAAAGCTGACGCGCGCCGCCAGCGCCCCGTCAAAGTCGATGTAGACGTCGGAGGAATAGTATCCGTAGCGTTCGACGCCGCGCACGCCGTCCACGCGGTACACGCTGACGCCGTAGAGCGTCCAGTTGTTGCCGCCGGCGGCGGTCTTGTCCTGCCGCGCAAACGCCTGCACCTCGTCGATGCTTGCGATCTCGCCGTAGGCTTCAAAGAAATACTGGTCGGTCTTGAAGCTCTGCAGGCCCTTGCGTTCAGTGCCGTCGCCCACCTTGTAGCCGAGGTTCATCTCGACCCAGCGCGCCGCCGCCCGTCCCGTGCCCTGCTTCGCGGCGGTCTGATAGCTTTTCGCCAGCGAGTCGTGCTGCGGGAACACATAGGCCGTGCGCTGTGCGCCGTCCTTCGTGGAATAGAGCACCTTGAGGTACTCCACCTTTGCGCCGGACGCCGCGCCGGTGCCCACCTCCAGCAGGTAGGTGTTGACCTTGGCGTCGCTGAGCCCCGTGGCGGCATAGCTGCTTTCGTCCGTCACGGATTCGCCGGTCCTGCTCAGCTCGAGGGTGCGGCGGCACTCGATCCATGCGTCGATCAGCTCGAGCCACTCCCGCAGCTCCCGCTCATCCTCCGGATCGGTCGCCGCCTTGTACTCCGCCTCCATCTCCGTGTAGTATTCGCTCAGCTGGGCGCTGGTCCTGTGGCCGAGCGGATAGTGGTAATTGCCGCGGTTGGAGAGGAAGTGCGGCACGCCGTTCGTGCCGCTGCCGTTCGGGTTCAGCAGCGCCTGCGCGTAGACCACGCCCGCCTCCAGACAGGTCTGCGCGCCGCGCGCCGGATCCCAGTACCAGTAGAGCTCGCTGCTGCTGCGGGACGCCCAGCCGAACGTCGCAGGGTAAGTGCCGGCAAACTCGACGAAGAAGGTGGGATCCTTCGCGTTGAAGTACGGCGCGGCGCCGTAGAGCGCGAGGATGTCCGCGATCTTGCGCTCCTCCTCTTCGGAGAGTATATTCCGCTTCATGGAATCGGAAAAGACGTGCTCGAACGTATAGGGGTCACGTTCGCGATACTCCCTGAGGTAGTCGGACCACTCCTTCTGTTTGGCAAGCTGCTGCGGCGTCCATGTCCAGTAGCGATAGTCCCAGACGCCTTCGCCATACTTTCCCATGAGCGTACCGTCGGCGCAGAGATAGGCGTAGACGCGCTGATAGTCGTTGGTGTGGCGGACGATGTTGAGCACCAGGTCGGACATGGCGTCGGGCAGGTTGAACCAGTTCCCGCCGTCCTCCATGCGGCGCGGGTCGGTCAAGCGGTACGCGCGCAGCGCCGAGAGCAGCCGGGCATACTCCTGCCCGTATACGTCTCCCTCCGCCGTCCGGTTGCTCTCGATGAGCGCAAGCAGCTCCTCCGGGGACGCAGCCGCCACGGCGTCGAATTTGTGCTCGTACATCAGCAGCTCTTTCGAGGGATCGCAGCGCACCGCGACGATGCGCCCGTACTTGTCGTACTGCTGCCAGATCAGCATGGCGCGCAGCAGCTCCAGCCGTTCGGTCTCCGCGTTGGTGAGGCGGCCGTTCTGCTGCTCGCGTTTGGCATAGAGCTGTATATAGTCTATGCGCAGCTCGCGCTCCGGCTTGGCGTATTCCTGTTCAAAGAAATCCCGTACGCTGCCGGTGAGCGCGCCGCGGAAAAAGGCGGCGAAATCCATGTCCGCATCGACGCACACCTTGTAAAGCACGGCCCAGTACGCCTCCGACGTGCCGCGCAGCAGCGTCGAGGCGCGCCCCGCCGTCCGCAGGGCGGCGACGTTCAGCAGCTTCGGCGTATAGCTGCCGCCGATCGTCGGGGCGGGGATCGCCGCGGCGGCTGTGCTCTCCGCGTTGCGGCCCCATTCCGTGCCCACGCCGTCGCGTTTCTCCAGATACCGGATGTACGATCGCAGCATATCGATCATCTCCTGCGGAGCGACGACGGCGGTGTTGTTCTTCCTATTTCTCAACTGCTCGTTTTTGGAGATGAACTGCAGGCACTCGTTGGCTGACATCTTAATGATCGGCCGGTCGGTTTTCTTGACCGCGTAGCGGTACTTCGACAGGTTGCTCACAACGTTCTGATTCTGCACGAACTGCAGCACCGTCCCCTCCCGGACGCACGCGCTCGCCTGCAGCAGAATCTCCTCGCTCGAGAGGGCTCCCCGGTTGCGGGCGTTGATCATCGCGTACAGGTCTGAGAAATAATTGAATTCATACTCCGTAAACCGTGCGACGCGCTCCGCGTCGTAGCCCATGACCCGGACAAGATACGCCCAGCCGTAGAGCTTTGCCGTGTCGTAGTCGTCGAACTGCTGCGCGGCTGTGATGCTGTCCATCGCCCCGCCGGCAAGATATCCGAACATGACGGGTTTGAAAATGTCCGGCGTCTCGCTGAGAAAGCTCAGCTGCTGCTCGTTCAGCGGAGGCAGAGCCATCGTGCTCAGCTCCGCGGCGAGGTTGTCGATGTTCCGGTAGCCGGTGTTGTAGCGCTCCCACGCGGCGAGCAGCGCCTGCACGCCCTCGTCCGCGCCGGCGGCTGCGGTCGAAGTCGTCCCGATGTTCGGGAAATCGTAATCGTACCCGGCGACCGTCGTGCCGTCCCTGCGGATGACGCCGTAGTTTTTCAGACAGGCGGCGGAGATGTGCAGAAGCATCGTCTCGTCATACGCGCCGCTCTCGTACGCCGCGCGCAGCTCTGCGGCGGAGTGCTCCCCCAGCCCGTAGAAGGGCGCCAGCGCCTCCGGCGTATAGCCAAGCTTCTCGCGCAGATACGCGAAGCCGTCCGTGCCCGTGGCGATGGCATAGGTGGCGATCTCAACGGCCTCGCGGCTCGTCCTCGTCCCGATCGCGCCGACCGCCGCCTCCATCAGCTCGCGCTGTCCGACGCTGGGCGCAAAATAGGGCAGCGCGCGAAGCTCCTCGATCTTCGCCAGCCGGTCGTTCTCGGACAGATAGGTATACCACGCCTCCTGCACCTGCTTGTAGCCGGCGTCGTCCGTGTTCTTCCCGATCTCGGCGCGCAGCTCATAGGGGCTCAGCTCGCTGACGGGCTTCTCATAGCCCTGCGCCTGCTCGAACGAGCGGATCGACCAGACCGCCGCGCCGTCCGCGCCGCTGCGCTGCAGCGCGCAGTAGCGCTGCGCGGCAAGCATATACATCCGCAGCGCGAGCTGCACCTCGCTGTCGTCCTGCGCGTATTGGAGCTGATTGAGGAGCCCCAGCAGCTGTTCGCGGATCGCGGCGGCGTCCATCGTGTAGTAATACTCGATGTCCTCGGCGTAGAAGCCCTGCGTCAGCCGCAGATAGGCGACGCCGTCCCCGCCCAGCAGGGCGAAGGTCAGCGGACGGTCAGCCTCAGGAACGGCGTCCAGCAGCGTCTGCTGCGCCCCGGTGAGTTCCGTGAGCGTTTTGCTCTGGATCTCCTGTATGCGCCGCAGATAGACCGGATCGTTCACGATGGCGGCGTTGGCGGCAGTTCCGAAGCACAGCGCCGCCAGCAGCGCCGCGACGGCCCTGCCGAGTATCCGCTTCACGATCTGTTTGTTCATATGGCTTCTCCTCTTATCCCTGTGCATCCCTGCGGTCGGATTCGATCTGCGCCGACAGCTCCTCCAGCGTGATCTCCATTCTGGTTTCGCCGTCCAGACGCATCCGGTCGAACGCCGTCACGCCGCTGAGCAGCCGGAGTGATTGCATCAGCGCGCTGTCCTCCTCGCTGAGCTCCGCTTCGCTCTCCGCTTCCACGGCGTCCCACTCGTCGCTTGTATCCTCCGCCAGCGCGTCGTCCCAGGCGTCTCTGATGTAATCGTCATAGCGGTCGTATTCCGGGCCGCGATCGTCGTTCGCGTCGTCGTCCGCAGCGCCGCCGTCGTCCGCAGCGCCGCCGTCGGATGCGTCGGGGAATAGCTTCGCCCACAGTCCGCCGGACGGTTCCTCCGCCGCGGGGACGGGCGCGGCGGCTTCCGCCGCCTCGAACTGCGCCATCAGCCTGTCCTGCAGCTGCATATTCTGCTGCTGCAGCCTATCGTTCTGCTCGCGCAGGGCGGCCAGCTCTTCCATCAGCTTCGCATCCGCCTCCGCCGCGGGAGCGAGCGGGAGCGGCGCGGCGTCGTTCGGCGCGGTCGCCGGTTCGGGGTTCAATCGCTCCACCAGCGCGCTCATTGCGTCGATCAGGCGGTCCACATTCCCTCCGCCCGCATGACTTGCGCCCGCGTCCGGCGGCAGCGCCGCCGTCTCCGCCGCATCGGTCTCCTCGACGGTGGATGGCTTCTGCGCGCGCAGCGCCTCGTATTCCTCCGCGCTGATCTCCTCTATCGTGATGCTGCGGCGCTGCCTTGCCGCCTCTTCCCGTTCGCTGAAGATGCTTGTCCAATCGGTCTCCGCACGCTTTTCGGGCGCGTTTTCGTTATGCAGCGCGCGGCTGTCGGCGACGAAATCCTCCCATGCCGCCTGCCCTTCCTCGTCGGAGAAATAGTGGCTCCGATACTCGCGCGACTCGAACAGCTGCGTCATGGACGCGGGGGTATCCACGCGGAACGTCGAGCGGCTGGTCGGGCTCATGATCGTGAACGCCTGCCCGCGCGGCGCCTGAATGATCTGCTCCTGCTCGATCTCGTTGATGCCGCCCGCGTTGGCGTACAGCTTGACCAGGTCCTGCATATCGTTGGGCGCCAGCGAGAAGATGAAGCTGTACTGGCAGGCGTTGATGATCGCCGTGGACTTGCGCGCGATCTCCTCCGAGCCGACGAAGTCCTTGATGTTCTGCGTGATGACGATCTGCATACCGTTGTATTTGCGGATGCGCTTGGCGAGCTGGAACATGAAGTCCAGCGCGACGGGGAACTTGGCGTCGATAAAGACGTGCGCCTCGTCGATGACGACCACGATCTTACGGTTGAGGCCGTACTTCATGTTGTAATCGCGGTTTTTGATGATCTCGTTGTCGATGTACTTGAGCACCAGCAGCATCTGGGCGTTGGCAACGGTCGCGTTGCGGTTCGCCAGCATCGACTGGAAGTTGAACACGGTGAAGTTCTCGTCCGTGGTGATGGTGGACGGGCCGTTCCAGATGGTGGCGTTGCGTCCGCCGGTGGAGAACTTCGCAATGTAATTGAGCAGCGTCCGCAGCATGGTGCGGAGATACTGATTGTCTGTTTTCTGATACTCCGCGACGATCGCCTCCTGCAGCTCGTCGAAGACCGGGTAGTCCCCCGGCGTGAGTCGGGAGAGGTTGGTCTCCGGCGTGATGCCGCGGTTGGCGTAGATGCGGTCGATCATGTTGTTGAGGTATTCCAGCGCGTCCTTGTCGCAGTCCGGCAGGATCTGCTTGAAGAATTCCTCAAGAAATTGCAGGTGCGTGGCGTAGGCGCTGCCGCTGCCCTGCTCGCCCTCGGATTCGTCGTCCTCAAGCGCCGTGATGATCTGGAACGGATTGAGCCGTCCGTATTGGGAATTCGCCACGTTGATGAACTTGCCGTGCAGATTGTGCGCCAGCTCCGTATACTCGTTTTCCGGGTCGAGAATGAAGATCTTCGCGTCCTCGGCGGCGAGGTTCAGCAGCAGGGACTTGGTGGCGTAGGATTTGCCGGAGCCGGACTTGCCCACGATCACCATGTTGGAATTCACCCGCTCGGAATCCCTGCGGAAGAAGTCGATGAACACCGGCACGCCGCCGTTCTCGCCCAGCTTGATGCCGCCCTCGTCGCTGATATGGGCAAAGATCCACGGATAGCACGCCGCGACGGTGTTGCTCGGAATGCCGCGCCCCTGTTTCGCAAAGGGATCCAGCGCGCTGACCTGCGACGCGACGAACGCGTTTGCCTGTTCAAACTCCAGATTGTTGAGCCGGAAACCGCTCTCCTGCCAGGCTCTGCGGACCGCCTTCTTCATGTTGCTGACGGCGATCAGCTCAGACGGCGGCGGCTGCGGGATGCGCAGATTGTTTCGCGTTGCGACGACGTCATACGCGGTGATGTAGATATTGGTCTCCAGCAGGGTCTCGCCCTCGCCCTGCAGCGTGCCGAGCAGCTCCTGCAGGGTGTTCATGTGCTCCTCGATCTCGAGGCGCTTCGAGTCTATGCCCGTGGCGTTCCACTGTCCGCGCAGCTCCATGAGCGAGCGGTCGATGCCCCGGATCGCCTTGTCGCGGTCCATCGGCCGGCATTTGACGACGACCTTCGTCCCCGGCATGGACATCACGCCGGCAAGCCAAGCGTCGCCGACGACGGTGGGATAGTTGACCACGCGGTAGTTGTGCGTGATGATGTGGTTGACTTCGACGCGCCGCGCCTTGATGTCCACGACGTTCGGGCTTGCCCATTCGGCATAGTCCTCGGGGCGGATCGAATCGATCTCCCGCTCGTCGAAGTCGATCTGATTGGTGTATTTCAAGAATACCGCCAGCTCTTTGGTGTCCAGTCGGCGGACGTGCAGCTCGCCTTGGCGCAGACTGCTCTCCGCGGCCTTGAGCATCGTATCCAGACGGCGCTTGTCGCTGTCAAAGAGCGCGATATAAAAATACGTGTCGATGACCTTTTCCCGGTAGCAGAGGTTTCTCAGCTCGTTGATGCGATCGTACTCGATCTCGATGCGCAGCTGATACTCCTCCTCGGAGAGCATACCGCTCTCGAAGGAGGCGCGAAGCTCCTCCACCCTCCGCTCTTCCCGCTCCAGATAGCGGTCGTAGTTGACGGGGCGGTCGATCTTAACGATATTCGCGCTGAACTTGCCGTGGAGCTCGCGCAGGACGCGCCCCACGCCGGTCTCGATGGACGCGCGGCGGCGATGCTCGCTGAAAAAGCGGAACTCCACCGGCGACAGCTCGATGACGCCGCCGTAGTACAGCTTGCCGTACTCGATGTATCCGTCCCGAATGTCCGTGAACGCAATGATATCCTTCATTGCGTCGCGCCTCGCGTTGGCGTCTTTGTATTCTGCGAGCCGGATCGTTGCCTCGCGGGCTTCTTTTGCGCGGCGGTCGCGGATCGCCTGCTTCTCCTCCTCGCCGGTCTGCCTGCTCCTTAAAATGCGGTCCTCTTCCCTGCGCGCCTTCGCGCGCGCCTTTTCGCGGGCTCTGCGTTCAAGGTTTTCGTCCCTCTCCCGCTCCTCGAGGCTCTCCGCCACCGTGTGTCTGACGTCCTCCTCAAACGCGCGGTCCGCTTCCTCTCCGCGTTTTTTCAGGATCTCCCGCTTGACTTCCTCCGGCGTTTTTTTGCTTTTGAGGAGCTTATCCTCCCGTCTGCGTTCCCGCTCCGCTTCCTGATTGGCCGCCGTCTCCGCTCTCAGGCGCCGTCTGCGCTCTTTCGGCGTTTCCGCCGTCCGGTTCCTGTCGCGGAACAGCTCCTCAAACGCCGTCTCCTTCGCCGTTCCTCCCGCTCGCTGAAGCAGCATCTCGTCGGTATAGAGCCGCGCAAAGCGCCGCTTGTAGGCAAAGTGGACAAGAATGCCGAACAGGAACAGATAGTTGGGACGCTCGTCGATGCGAACCAGCAGCAGCACCTCCACAAAGCACACGCCGATACACAGGGCGAGTTTATGCGGAAGACTGGACAACAGCACAAGAATGAGCATAGCCATGCCGACGCCCGCGATGATCACGTCGCCTGCCGTGACGCCGCGGAACAGCTCCACCTGTACTTTGGTTTTGCCCGGTATCAGTCTGTTCATGATCCAGTCTCTCCCTTAAGTCTCACGTTTTTTCGGTTCATGCGGCGCGGCCGGTCATTGCCCGTCCTTCCAGCGATCGCGCATGAACTGATTCAAGGTGTAATTTTCCAGATTTCTCTTTCTTTCCTCTTCCTCGCGCCGCCGCAATTCCGGGCTCTTCGCGTTCCGCATGGCCTCCTGCCGCCGCGCCTTGTCCGGATCATGCGGCTGCGGCGCGGGACCGACGGGGGGCGCCTGCGGGACAGTCGACCCCGTGCCGGAGACGACCGTGGGATTCTCCGGCAGATCCGGCTGCTGCGCGTTCAAGCGATCGCGCTGCGCCTCCAATCCCCATACGCGGTTCTGAATGGAATTCCCCATGGTGATCAGCGGCGGGACCGGCACATCGCCGCCCCGGATGGGCGCGGGCGCCGTCTTGGGGGCGTTTGCCGCATTCTTCGCCGCTTCCCGGCGCTGCGCTCCGAGCTGCGCCTTCTTCTGCGCGACGTTTCCCGCCTTATAGGGCGGCACGGCAGGCGCCTTCGGGACGCTGCCGCCTGTAAGCGGCTGGGACGGCACGCTCGGAGCTCCGCCCGCAGACGCCGCTCTCTGCGCTTCGAGGCCCTTCACGCGGCCCTCCAGCGTGGCGCTCTTGCGGGTGGCGACGAAGTCCTTGGGCGCAGAGCTGCCGGTGTCCGGCGCGGTGTAGGAGAAATCCGCCTTGTCGCTCCGGCCGGCGCCCGTGTCCGCCTTGTCGCTGCGGGCGCTGTCTGCCATATTCTTCCGGCTGACAGCGGTTTCCGCCTTGTCCGGCTTGCCTCCGCCTCCCGAAAGCTTCTCGTATGCCTGCTCCGCCGCAAGGCGATCCCTCGCCGACTGCTCCGCGCGGCGCGAGGACGCGTCGCTGCCGAGGCCTCTCCACGCGTTCACAGCGCGCCCGAGCGAGTTGTTGTAGCCCTTCTTCGCCAGGTTCTGCACCGGTTTTGTTGCGAAGCCCGCCACGCCGCCGGCCGCTCTGCCGACCTTGCGGGCGATCATGCCGCCGGTTCCCAGAAGCTGCGCCGCGGTGGACGAGAAGTCCGCCGCCTGTGCCGACGTCATTCCGGCCGTGTCGGAGAGAATGCCGTTGACAAGGACGGTCGCCTTTTGCGCGCCCGCAAACGCCGCCAGCAGCAGCGCGGCCTTGGCGACGAAGTTTAAGATGGCGTTGTCGCTGAAAAACACCAGTTCGGGATCGTAGATGACCGGGACAAAGATCAGCAGCAGCCGCATGGCGATCACGCTGCCGAACACCGAGAGCACCTGAACGATGAACGACGTGGTCCACTGTTTGGTTTTCCCGCCGCCGTCGAGCGGCGCGGACGCCAGCGTCGGCGGAGCGACGATATAGAGCATCAGCAGGTTGAAAATGCGTCCGCCCAGATTGAGCAGGATCGTCAGCAGGCTCAGCGTCGTCGCGATGCACAGCACAAAGGCGATCAGATAGTTGTATTTGGAAAAGCCCGTGTCAAAATCCCTGTCGATCTCGTCGTTCGAGTCCCACTCGACCACCTTGCCGTTTACCTCGTACTCCTTGTCGTAGAGACTCTTGGCGCCGCTGTACCACGGGCGGCGCAGCGAATCGGTCAGACTGGCCTTCCCGCCGTTGAACTGCTTGTTGTTCGCCGCGTCCAATCCGGCGGTGAGGAAAATGATGCGGTCGAAGGGCGCGTCCGAAGAGCTGACGCCCGACCCCTTCACCGTGAAGCTCTTGAGCGGCTTGAAGGAGGCGTCCTTATCCATGACGTCGAGCGTGTCCTCGATGGACTTCGCCACGTGCTCGTTATACTCGTCAGCGCTCAGCTCGAAGCGCAGATCCGCGGCGTTGCCCAGATTCTGGCATACGCTCTGCCAGGTGTTCACGTCCCCTGTGATCCGGTCGCCGTCATAGGTATGGATCGGGTAGTCGTAGTCCAGCACGCCCTGATTCTTCAGGTACAGCAGGTCCGGGCGGATCTCGTTGAAGCAGGCGTTGAGGTTGTAGCGGCTCTTATACGACGGGTTGCTGCCATAGTTCGCAACCGTCAGCAGCACGCGCCCCATCGCCGAGAGCTGGTCGTCCGTGAACTCCACCGTGTAATCCGTCGACGAGCCATAGGCGTTGTTGAACAGGGAGTTGGTCTGGCGCATCAGGATATCCGTCGCGGTGATCGTAAGGTTCAGTATCGCGCTCATGCTGAGGATGATGAAAATGCTTTTGAGCATATCGGTCAGGATACGCCCGATGGACGACTGTACCCTTCCGCTCACGTCGAACATCTTGCGCGTGACGGCAAAGATGGCAAAGCCGATGCACAGCGCGATGCTGATCAGCGCCATGCCCCAGTAGACGGTATTGATCATCTTGTTGCCGAAAAACACCTGCAATACGGTGCTGTTCTCGCCCTGATACTCCACGCTGCGCAGGCCGGCAAAGACCATAAACAGCTGCGAGAGCTTGTCGATCAGCCAGAGAAACAGCTTGAGCAGCACAAACAGAATTTTCGATACCAGCGCTTCCGCCATATCCGCACCTCTTAACGCGTCTTAAAGTTCTTTCGCTTCCAGATCACAAGCCCGGTCACCGTGCCGAGCGCCGCAAGCACAAGCAGCAGGAACAGTACGCTGTTGCTGTCCAGGTACACCATGATCTCAAAGTCATAGGTCATGGTGTTTCCCGCCTCGTCGGTGATCGACAGGGAATACGCTCCCGGCTCCTTCAGCACGCCCTCGCCCGCCGAGTAAGACGCCGTGTACGGCGCGCCGTCCCTGAGAATGCTCACCGTGCCGTCCTCGCCCGTCACGGAGAACGTCGCGGAGCTGTGGATCCGGCCGTCCCTGCCGACCCGGCCGGTCACCAGAAGCTCGGGCGGCGTGCGGTCGATGGTCGTCGTCAGCGTGTACGTCAGGTCTGCCGCCGGGCAGCGGTACTCCACCACGTAGTCGCCCTCGCCCTCCATGTTGACGAAGTAGCGCTCAAAGCCCGTCTCCTCGCCGTTCCTCTCGGCGCGGCGGATGAAAAAGCCCTCCGGGACGGAATAGCCGTAGATGCGGTTCGTGTGCGCGCCGACAATGGTGAAGGTCATCATGCGCCGTCCCGTGTCGCCCATGCCCGCATAGACGGCATACTCGCCCGGTACCTCGAGGCTCTGCCACTCCCGCTCGTTGACCTCGGCGCCGTCGCGGTAGACCGAGATCGCCGAGCCGCCGGACTCCACGCTTACCGGCTGGGAGAGGATCATGCCGTCAGCCGCCGTGCAGCGGAATTCCCCATCCGGATGGGAAAACACATAGCGTCCACTCGCGGGGTCGTAGCTCATGCTGTCCGAAAGATACACAAGGCCCGTCTCCCCCGGGCGCGTCACGGCGCCGGACGCGGGAAGCCCCGTCGATTCGTCCAGAACGCCGGAGTAATCGAAATCGGCTGTGAAGCCCTGTCGTCCTTCCCCGTACTCGATGTCCGGCGTCTCCAGCGCCGATCCCGAGGCCGGCCCGCCGTATTCCGCAAGCGGCTCCGCCAGCGCGGGCGCGGTCAAAGCCGCCGCGCAGAGGAAGGCGAGCAGCGTGCGCCGTCCTGTCGTTCTATTCATGGGTCGCTTCCCCCTCTCCCGCTCCCGCGGTCGTCAGTTGCTTGCGATATTGGCATAGCTGCCCTTCCAGACGGAGCGATAGCCGACCATCATGGTGTAAGCGCTCCTTCCGGACAGGATCAGGATCGGCTCGCCGGTCGCCCCCGGCCAGCGGCAACTCCCGTCGGCGGAGATGACGGGGGCATAGTCCATAAACGTCCCCTTCTGATCCGCCTTCACGCCGCTTCTCAGATACAGCGCGCCGTAATTCTCCACCACGGAGCCGGGCATTTCCCCGTACCATGTGACGATCAGTCCGTTGTTCACCAGATGCGCGTCGTCGCTGAGCTTCAGCCCGGCGGCGCCCTCCAGATAGATCTTCGCCCCCGGCATGACCACGACGTCGCCGCCCTCGCAGACGATATTGCCCAGCTTCTGCCCATACTCCTTCGGGCCGACATACGCGCCTTCCTTGACGATCAGCGTGCCGCCCTTTTTGATCTTAATGGTGCCGTCGTTGAATACGCCCGTGCCCACGCTCAGGATGCCGCCGTCTTCAACGGTCAGCGTCATGCCCGGGGCGATGCGCAGATAGTTGTTCCGGTCGCCCGCCGTATTGAGGTTGACCACGGTGCCGTTGCCGATGCTCTCGTTGCCGCCGATCGTGTCGAGATGCACCGTCTCGCCCCAGTAGATCGTGTACTCGTCGCTGCCCGCCCATGTGCCGTAGAGGCCGAAGACGCAGGTGAAGATCTTATTGGGGTATTCCAGATAGATGTCATGGAAAAGCCCGCTCTTGTGATCCGCCTTGATGGTGATGACGTACTTGCCCTCGTCCACCTCGTCGTCATGCTCGTTGCCGACAAACGCCCAGGGCGTCGTGATGTCCAGGCCTTCCGTCACCACCATGGTGCGCAGGTTGTCGCCAAACAGCTCGGCAATGCCGTGGCCCGCCTTATCCGTCAGGTCGGACAGCAGCACCGTGCCGACGCCCACCATCATGAACTCGGCGAGCTTGACGACGGCGTTGACGGTTTCGCCGAAGACCTCGCCGAACAGGCTGCCGGAAAACGGCTCGCAAAAGAGCGTTTCATTGGTCAGAACCCCGTCGCCCCCGGTCCAGTCGCACAGCCGGATGTCGTAGGTCGGCGCGTCCCCGCGCAGCGGCTCACAGCCGTTCTTGGCGGAGCCGCCCTGATTGTTGTAGCGGATGGCGGGCGTGTTCATATACGTCTCCGTATAGAACATATCCATGCTCAGATCGAGGTTGTTCGCGCTCAGCAGCGTTTCCTCCCGGGGCATATCGACGAACTGCCCGTTGTCATAGTGGTTCCAGTTGTGCTTGCCCACCACGCGCCAGCGGTAGGTGGAATTGAGCACGGTCTGGATGGAGCCGTCGTAATCGTCGCACTGCTGGACGCTGTTGCCGCGGATAAAGCGGGTGCCGTTGGAGATGATGACGCGATACCAGTTCCCGTCCCTGGGCGGAAGGCCGCGGTGCCAGCGGATCACGTCGACCGTGCCGCCGGTCAGCTCCTTCTCCGCCGCCAGCGCCCGGTCTGAGGGCAGGGCGGTGCAGGAAAGGAGCATCGCCAGCGCCAGCAGCAGGCTTTTCACGCGGCGCGTACCGTTCGTCTTGTATTCCATGGAGTTTTCCTCCCCTTGGCGTCTTTTTCTGTGTCGATCCCAAGGCGCGAACGCGTTCGCGCCCTCGGATCGCCCCCGCGCTCGGGGCGCGGGGCGATAGTGTCAGATGTTGAGGTCTATGTCAGGCTTTTCTCCGCCGCCGGCTCCTTTTCCTTCCGCTGCGCTTCGGGCGCCTTCTCGTAGAACGGGTTGATTCCGGCCCTTCCCTCCTGCTGCTCTCTCCCCTTGACGATCTCCGCGATCATGATCTTCTCCTGCTTCTTCGGATCCTTGGTCGCGGCGGTCAGCGCGCCCATCAGCTTCTCATTGCACATGAGCTTGCTGACCGTATCGTCCAGTTCCTTGAGGTCCGCCGCGCCGTTGGGGGCGACGGCAGTCTTGATGTAGAGCTTTTTGATCTGCAGCCGCTTGACATCCGCCTGCGCCGTCTTGTCGCCGGTTTTGGCGCGCCTCGCCTGCTCGACAAGCTTCTTGTCGGTGTCCTTGAGGAGCTCCGCCGAACCCTTCTTGCGGCCGAGCAGACGGTCGGGGCCGTAGCTCCGAAGGTCGATGTGATCCTTGGCGTGTATGCGGCTCGCAACGCCGCGCTTGGCGTTGATCTCTTCGATGCACGCCCTGACCTCGTCGTCTTCCGGGCCGGCGCAGATGGCGAGCAGGTTCAGCGCGAGCTCGTAGCTGTCGCGTCCCGCCTGCGTGGAGCGCACCTTGGGATACTTCCTGAGGTAGCTGATGCAGCTGTTCTTCAAGCTCTTCATCTCTTCCCCGGCGTCCCTGACATTCCAGAACTGAACCCGATTGAGCGTCATGCAGGCGGAGTTGACGACGCCGAAAAACTCCGGGGAGCGCGTCCTCTGGATGCGGCTGACGTCGTGACCCGTAATCTCCTCCTCGGTCAGCCCCGCCTGACGGACCGCGGCATTCAGCGCGTCTTCTATTTTGCGCTGGGAAGACGCTTCCCCGGCCGGCTTTGTATCGTGCTCCGCCGCGTTGCTCCTGTCCGCCTTGCCGCCCGCCTTCTCCTCAGCGAAGGGCTCTTCCTTCGGCGCTTTGTTGAGGTCCTGCCGCTCGGGATCCTTCTGCTGCCGCTCGGGATCCTTCTGCTGCCGCTCGGGATCCTTCTGCTGCCGCTCGGGATCCTTCTGCTGCCGCTCGGGATCCTTCTGCTGCAGCTCGGCCTGCTTCTTCTTCGTCTTCCGCGCTTCCATCGTGTAGTCGTTGGCGGCATACTCGAAAATAGCGTCAAACACGGACTTCTTGCCCATTATTTCAAAGGCTTTTTCCAGCTTCTCGTTTTGCAGCAGCTGCTGGAAGGTTATGTCCGACATATCCTGCAGAAGACCTTGGAGCAGCTTGTGATCCCGCTCGGGAGACTTGCCGAATTTGCCGAGACGGTCTATTATCTTGTCCGTCCGCCCCGGCAGGACATCGTCGACCGTGAACACGAAATCCGCCAGCAGCTCGAACTTGTTATTGGGATCCAGCGTTCCGGCGACGTGACCCTGTTCCAGCGTTTCCAGATCGTATTTGACGTTGTTTTTCCTCAGCCATTGCGCATAGTCGTCGAGCAAATTGTCAAACGCGTCGATTGTGTCGATTCCCGGCATGATCTGTTCCTCCTGTTGTTTTTGTTACAGTGTGAAATCCTTATTGATTTGGTCGAGGGCGTCCCTCACAGGCTTTTGACCCAGCCGGCGCTCCACCTCGTCCGCCGCCAGGGGCCTGCGTTCCGGCGTCTCATAGAAGCGGTTGTGCGTATTCCGCCCGCGCTGTTTATTGACCTCCGCGATCATGATCATATCCTGCTTCTTCGGGTCCTGCGCCGCCGTGGCCAGCGCGTTCACCAGACCCTCATTGCGCGTCAGCGCGGTCACCGACTTGTCCAGCTCCTCGAGGTACATCGCGCCGTTGGGGGGAACGGCGGCCTTGATATAGAGCTTTTTGATCTGCAGCCGCTTGAGCTCCGCCTGCGCCTTCTTGTTGCCGCCGTCGGCAAGCTTCGCCTTCTCGACGAGGGCCTTGTCGGTCTCCTTGAGGAGATCCGCCGCGCTCTTCTTGCGGCCGAGCAGGCGGTCGGGGCCGTAGCTTCTCAGGTCGATGTAATCCTTCGCGTGGTGGCGGCCAGCCACGCCGCGCTTTTGGTTGATGCCGTCGATGCACGCCTTGACTTCCGGATCGTCGGGATTGGCGCAGGTGGCGAGCAGACTCAACATGGCGTCATAGCTGTCGCGTCCCGACTGGGTGGAGCGCACCTTGGGGTACTTGTTGAGGTACCGGATGCAATACTCCTTCATCCCCTTCATCGTGCCTGCAACCCCCGGGATGTTCCCGCCCTGCGGCGACATTTGCTTGCGTGCGATGCAGATAAGGTTGGTCACGTTGGTAAGCTCCGCGGAGCGCTTTCCAAAGAGTCTCACATCGTTGCTTTTTTCGACCTCCTCCGCGTTCAGCCCGAACTGGCTAAGCGCCGCGCCCAGCGCATTATAGTAATAGTGCCGCAGCGGCCTGTTCTCAATGATCGTCTGCTGATCCAGCCGCTTCTCCCCGGCGGGCAGGTCCTTCTCGCGCATTGCCTCGGCGGCAGCCTCCGCCTCTTTGGTTTTTCGCTCGCCTTCCGCCACCATTTCCGCGATGCGGGCATTTTCCTCGGCGAGGCGCTCCGCTTCTTCGCGCTCCCTGCGCTCCGCCTCCTCGCGCTCAGCCTTTTCGCGCTCCCTGCGCTCCGCCGCCTCGGCGAAGGCGCTGTCCTCTGCGAAGCGGTCCCATTTTTCACGCTCCCTGCGCTCCGCCTCCTCGAAGGCGCTGTCCTCGACAAAGCGGTCAAACATTTCCTTCTCCCGGATGATCGGCTCCTGCTTCTTGTTCCAGGCCGCCTCGACCTTCTGCAGCTCCTTTGCAAGGTCATCGCGTTTTTTCTGCAGCGCGCGCTTTTCCTTGTCGAGCCGCGCTTCCTCCTGCTCAAGCTCCTCCTTTGCCTTCAGCGCTTCCTCGTTCTCCCGCTCGGCCTGCAGCTTTTCCTCCTCATGCTCGGCAATGAAGGCTTTTCTGACGGCGGCGAGGTACTCCGCCTCCTCGATCGTCTGAGGCTCGACCTTCTTTTTGGGCGCGGGGGCGACGGCTTTTTTCTCTTCTTCCTTTTTTTCTTCTTTCTTTTTCTCTTCTTCCTTTTTCTCTTCCTGATATTCGGTCTCCGCCTTGCGCTTTTCCAGCGCCTCCGCATCTTTTTCCAGCAGCTCCTTTACTTCTTCGATCTCCCGCTTTTTCTTCTCGATCGACTGCCGGATGGTGGAGAGAGAGTTTCTGGCGGTCGCGGTGATTTCTTTCAGGTTGTTGACGTAGCCCGAGTGCTTCTGGCGCAAGGCTTCCTTCAGGTTCTCGATCTCCCTCTTCTGCTGCGCTATCTTCTCTTTTTCAAGGCGCTCGCGTTCCTCCCGCTCCCGTTTCTCCTTCTCGCGCTGCCTCGCCTCTTCCTCTTTGCGCTGCCGCTCCCGTTTGAGCTGCTCCTGGCGTTCCCGCTCCTGGCGCTCCGCCTCCGCCTTTTGCGCCGCTTCCGTCTCCCGCTGCTTCTTCTGCGCGTCGAGCGTATCCCTGACGTACTTCGAAACGCCGAGATCAAGCTCCATATTCATCGTCCGCACAGCGAAGAGCGAAAGCACCTGCCGGTCTCTCTCGTTCAGTTTTTTGAGTGCGCCGATGGCCTCACTGTCCGCAAAAAAGCGTCCCACCGTGTTATTGAAATTGGCCAGATTGCCCGTCAGCATTCCGGGAAGGATGCTTTTCGCCGCGGACGGCGGAAAGTTCTCGGCAGACTCGATCACGCCTTGCAGCCCCGCGGCCGCGCGTCTTGCCGGAATGTTTCCGTTGTATTCCATGTCCAGGGTTCTTGAATGGCTCAGCAGCGAGCATGCCGCTCCGAGCAGCTCCAAATCGCTCATATTCTCGGGTGCCTTGTCCGGCGCCGGCTGAAACAGCCCTTTGACGCTGCCCCCCGCGCTCTTGAACGCGACGATCTCTTCGACCAGTGAATTGACTTCCAACGCCATTTTTATATCCTCCTTATCAGTCTGTCATCATTCGTAGTCCGTGCCGCGCTCAGCCGCCCAGCTTCGGCCCGCCGCGCTGCGGGTCCTCGTTTTTCCGCTGCGGCGCTTCGGGCGCCTTCTCGTAGAATTCGTTGCGTTCGCGCCTGCCGGCCAGCTTGTTGACCTCCGCCGCCATGATCCTATCCTGCATCTTGGGGTCCTTCGCCGCGGCGGCGAGTGCGTTGTTCAGCGCCGTGTTCCTGCCCAGCTCGGCTGTCTGGGCGTCCAGCGACTTCGGGTCCACCACGCCGTTGGGCGCCACCAGCGCCTTGAGATACAGCTTCTTGAGCTGCAAATGCTTGAGCCGCGCGTTTGCCTCCCTCGCCGCGGCGTCCCTCTTCTTCGCCAGCTTTGCCTGCGCGACGAGCTCCTTATCGATGTCCTTGAGCACGTCCGAACCCAGCTTTGCCTTGCCCGTCAGCCGGTCAGCGCCGTAGTTCTTGAGGTCGACGTAGTCCCTGTTGCTCACGCGTCCGCTGATGCCGCGCGTCTTGTTGACGCCGTCGAGGCACGCCTTGATCCTCTTGTCGTTGGGATCGCCGAAGACGGCGAGGGTGTTGAGCACCAGATCGTAGCTGTCGCGCCCGGATTGGGTGGAGCGTACCTTGGGATACTTGTTCAGGTAGTCGATGCAGCGCTCGGTCAGCCCGTCCGTGCCGTCGATCATTTTGCGCAGCCCCGGCTCGTCGGCGCCGTTGCGGCTGATGGCCGCCGCCATGGAGGTAAGCGCGTCCACAACCCGGCCGAACTCGGGCGAGCGGCTCTTCACCAGACGGGAGCTGTCCCGCGTCTCCAGCTCTTTGTCGGTCATGCCCGCCTGCCTGAGCGCGGCGGTAATGCAGTCCATCCGGGTCGTATCCGGCTCGCTCGCCGCCTTGCCTCCGGCCTCCGGCGGCTGATCCCCGGTCAGCTCCCGGTAAAGACGCTCGCGCTCCCGGTCCAATTCCTCGTCGGTGGGTTTCTTCTCGGTAACGGGCGGCTGCTGATCGCCTGTCAGCTCTCGGAAAAGACGTCCGATCTCCTGATCCAGCTCCTCGTCGGTAGGCTTCTTCTCCGTGACGGGCGGCTGCTGATCGCGCGTCAGCTCGTCAAACAGCTTCTGACGCTGCTCGTCCAGCTCGCGGTCCCTCTCCTCGCGCTCCTTCGCCTTGATATCCAGCACCGCCTGCACCGCGGACTTTCCTTCGGGCTTGAGCCGCGCGACCGCGTCCTTATGCTTCTCCAGCTCCGTTTCGAGGTTGTCCCACAGCTCCCCGAAGACGCTCTCAAACTCGGATTCGCCGATCTCATAATTGCGCACCTTGCTAAGATTGTAGTAGCCCGTCGTGAAGTTGTCATTTCCAAAGGCCGCGTTGGGGCCGAGCGCGTCGCGCATCACGTCGATCATCTGGCAGAAGCGGTCGAAGGGATTGCGCTCCTCCGGCTTTTTATCCCTGTACTGTATCGCGGTGGGCATCCGGGTCTGCTTGCTTCTCACCGCCTCCAGGTTTTGCAGGTAGCCCTGATAAAAGCTCTCCATTCCGGCCTTCGGGCCGTTCCGCTGCGGCTCCTGCGGGTCTATGGGCGGCTCGCTCGTTCCGTTCTTCTTTTCCAGCTCCTCGTTGAGTTTCCGGATCTCCTCCTCCGTGAGGACGACGGTCTCGTTCAGGCCTGCCTCCGGACCGCTCTGCTTCTTCTCCTGCTCCTCGCTGATCTTCTCAAGCTCTTCCTCCGTGAGAACGATGGTCTCGTTCAGACCTGTCTCCGGACCGCTCTGCTTCTTCTCCTGCTCCTCGTTGAGTTTCTCAAGCTCCTCCTCCGTGAGGACGATGGTCTCGTTCATAACGTCCAGATCAAGCTCGTCGCCGTACTGGACGGTTTCGTTCAGATCGACCTGCGGCTGCCGGCGCTGCTCGTCCGGCTCGCGGTCCTTCTCCTCCCGCTCCTTCGCTTTCATGTCCAGAACGGTCTGCACCGCGGCCTTGTCCTTGTCCGGCAGGCGGTCGATCACGTCCCTGTGCTTGCCCAGCTCCGTTTCGAGGCTGTCCCACAGCTCCCCAAAGACGCTCTCAAACTCGAATTCGCCGATCTCATGATTGCGCACCTTGCTGAGATTGTAGTAGCCCGTCGTGAAGTTGTCGCTTCCAAAGGCCGCGTTGGGGCCGAGCGCGCCGCGCATCACGTCGACCATCGCGCAGAATCGGTCGAAGTCGTTGCGCTCCTCCGGCTTCTTCTCCCTGTGCTGCGCCGCGGCGGGAAGACGGGTCTGTTTCTTTTTCCCCGCCTCCAGATTTTGCAGGTAGCCCTGATAAAGGCTTTCCATTCCGATTTTCGGCATATCGCGTTTCCTCCCAAACGAAATAGTGGACCGATCGTTTTATGCGCTTTCCTCGCCGAGGATCTTCCGGTTGCGCACCCCGAGGTCGTAGAACACCTCGTCCGCCTTGAATACGTTGGACCGGATCTCCGTGAGATCCATCGGGCCGAACTTGTAATACGGGCATTTGTAGCTGGGCGTGTACTTCGTTTTCAGCGGGAAGCTGTTGAAGGACACGATAATGCTGTTGCCCGTGGATTCCTGGTTGTTGAGCCGCTGCAGCTCGCTCGGGTAGATGAGCGGACGCACCTGCGTCTGCGTGGACACGCTGACGTCTCCCGCCTTGCTGCCGAGGCTCGAACTCGTCGAGCTCGTCTTGACCGTCATGTTGCCGCACATCTCGCTGAACATCTTGCAGGTCTCGGTATCGTTCGAGCCGATGAACATCTTCACGCCGCAGTTGCCGACGACGATGTCCGCCGTCTCCTTGCCGTAGACGTTCGTGAGCTGGACGAAGCTCTGCACCACCATGTTGAACCAGATCTTGCGCGAACGTCCGACGGTGATCATCTGGCCGAACTTGTCGATCTTCGGCATATTGCCGAACTCGTCCATGATGAAGTAGACGTTTCTCGGTAGCGTCTGCCCCGGCAGCGGGGTGGCGATCTTGATGAGCGCCTTGTAGGTCGAGAGAATGAACAGGCTCGCCAGCGCGTGGCGGGTGTCCTTTTCGTCGGGGATCTTGAGGAAGATCGCCGTCGGGTGGTCCGCCAGCTTCTCCGCCTTGAGGTCGGTGGCGGAGGTCAGGCCGCAGAGACCGCGGTCGTTGAAGAGGTTGAGCTTGTCCATCGTGATGGACATATAGCTCGACATGGTGTTCGCCGGCGCGCCGAGCACCTGCCGCGAGAGCTGATACGCCTGCGAGAGCTGCCCGCGCCCCTCGAAGTATTCCTTGAGCGCCTTGTAGCCGTTGGCGGAGTCCGTCAGCGCCTTGTTGATGTTGAAGAGATTGAACTTCTCCTTCGTCATGCCAAGCTCCGGTTTTTCGCTGTCCTCCAGAAACGCAAGGCAGGTCGCCATGACGATCGAGCGCGCGCCCTTCTCCCACAGCGGGTCCTTCTCGTTCTGGATCGGGACGAGACCGCCGACGAGGTCGCTCAAGTCCTCGTACATCTCGTCGAATATCTTCTGCTTTGCCACCAGCACGTCCGACTTGCAGTGGTCGAGGTCGGCGTATGCCTTGCCGTCGTACTCCACCCACTGTTCACCGGGCGCGACCTCGCCGTTGACGCGCTTGAGGTCGGGGTAGTCGTCCATGGCGTCGAGGTGCGCGATGATGCCCTTGCCCGCCTGCAAATACGCCTGATACGCGTCCCAGATGGGTTCGAGCGGGTTCCAGCGCGAGGACGAATAGGTGTCGCGCAGGTCGAGCACCATGACCTCGTAGCCGCGCTCCTTCAAGAAGCCGGAATGCAGATCGAACAGCTCGCCCTTGGGGTCGGTCATGATCATGCTGCTGCCGCAGTTGGTCGCGGCGATGCACTGGATCATGGGGTTGATGAAGGTCGTCGTCTTACCGGAACCCGTGGCGCCGATGACGAGCGCGTGGACGCCGGGCTTCCAGTTGCCCTCCAGCTGGCCCTTCCTGTTCAGCACCGCGCGGGCGGGCACGCCGTCGTTCTTCGCGTCTTTCAAGGTCTCATACGTAAAGGTGGGAAAATACTTGTCGCGTTCCTGATCGGTGAGAAAGCGGCTGTTTTCGAGGCTGCTTTCAATACGGGCGCCCTCGCCCTTGCCGCCGAGCAACCCCCTGCCGCCTATGGTGCGAAAGCCGCCGTTGATGGCAAACACCGCCGCAAACAGCGCGACGATGACAAAGCCGATCAGCCAGGTCGCGCCCTCAAAAAGGATCGCCGGGCGAAAATGCCAGCTCTCGCCCGCGATGCTCGCGCCGAGATTCTCGATCACGTAACGCGTCAGCGCGCCCAACAGCAGCATGGACGCAGCGGCAAGGATCAAATACAGCGGGAGCACGCCCGATCTGATCCCGTTCAAGGTCTCCTTCAGCTTCTTAAGCATACGTATCCCCCCTTTGCCTCAAAGCGTCTGCTGCGGCGCGTCGTTCTCCCTGACTGCCTGCGGCGCGGCAGGCTGTATCTGCAGCTCCTCCGAAACGATGATCTCCAGCCGTTCCAATTCCTCCGTGACGACCGCTTCGCTCGCCGTCACGTATTCCTCGACGCTCATATCCGCTCTGTATTCCGCCCAGGAGCTGAAGCTGCCGCAGATCCGCCTGTTCTCGCGCGTATCGACGATCTCGTCCGGCGCGCACTGCGTCTTCACGATGGCCGCGCGAAGGCACAGCTCCTTGAACTGGCGCTCGTCCGAAGCGCTCCGCGCCGACTCCTTCAGCAGCTCCACATAGTCCTTGGCCACCGCCATGGCCGCATCCAGCGTCAGATCCTTGTCGATCCACGGCCGGATCCCGATGATATTCATGTCGTACTCCGCCCAGCGAAGGTCCAGCTCCTGCTTTTTGAGCAGGTTGCGCTGGCGCTCCAGCCTGTGCCGCTCGATGCGAACGCTGCGCTTCCTCTCCGCGTCGCGTTTCTCCTGCTCCGACATCTTCTCGTCGTACAGGTTGCTCTCCCTGCGGAGCATTTCGTCCAGCGCGCGCATGGACGGATCGTCCGGCCGGTATGCGCGCGCCGCTTTGCTTGCGATGTTTTGGCAGACAAACGCGTTGTTCACGTCGGGATTGAATTGCTCCACGACTTCCTTTTCGCTGCCCAGATCGAAAAAGCTCTGCTGCTGGCGGACATAGGCGAATCTCAGCCTCGCGGCCGCCTCGTGACGATGGTTCCTGTTCAGCCGGCGGATCGTCTTCTCCATGGCTGCGACATAGTCCTCGTCGCTGAAATCGATCGACCGCTTGACCGCCGCCGGGCGGACCCGCGCGTCCGCCGCCGATGCGCGCGCGCTGCGCACGGATCGGAGCACCGTCTGCAGCGCCGCCTCCGCCTCGCGCGACTCGTTTGTCGCCCGCTCGTTCCCTCTGGAGCGCGTATTCTCCTCCTCGCGCCTTGCCAGATCGTTTTCCCGTTCTGCCAGAAGCGCGCGGATCAGCTTTCCCTTGTTTGCCTTTACACGGGCCGCGGAAAGGCGCTTTTCCTGCTGCTGCAGCAGTCTGGCAGCCTTCGGCTCGACCGCGCGGCCGAAATCCGCGCCGCACAGCCTGCTCACGATTCTCGCATAGGCATTTTTTTCCGCGTCCGTAGCATTCGGATAATTCACGGCGTACTGTCGAAGCAGATCCCGCCCTGAAACCGATGCAATGCGATCATTCATACTGCCGCCCCCTTCTGTTGAGATCTCCGCGCAAGCCATCCATCATCCGCATCCGACGTCTCCCGCAAAACGTTCATTTCTTCTTATTTTATACTATATCACCCAAAATCGGAAAATGTCGAATTATGCATTATTGCATAAACGTTTCCATCTTTCAGGGGCCCGATGCGCCTCCGTTTCATTGACTTTTCCGATCCGTCATGCTATAGTCGAGGCGTTATAGAATGCACAAAAAACGCGGCCTGTTCAAGCCGCACGATCTCTCGAAGCGCGGAAGGCAAGGATTGAAGGATGAAAAACGGCGAACCTTTTGCTGATACGCTCAGCGCCTTACGCAGGCAAAACGGACTTTCGCAGACCGAGCTTGCAAGGCTTCTCTCTGTGAATCAGGCGTCCATCTCCCGTTGGGAAAAGGGCGTCGGCACCCCCACAATTGCAATTTTGCGGAAACTTTCGGAGATTTTCGACATTGATCCGAACAACCTGATCTCCGGTGCCCCGGATCTCCCGGCTCCTGCTTTTGAGGACGCCGGCAGCGAGCCGGTGGTCATGCTTGTGGAGGACGTTCGTATTCTGATGCGCAATTCGCTCAATATGCTCAACGTCACGCTCCGCAACGCCAGCTGCCACGGTTTCCAGCGCGCGTCGGAGGCGCTTGCGTTCGCCCGTATGCAAGAACACGACGTGGATATTGCATTTTTGGACATTGAGCTGTTTGACAGCGACGGCGTGACGCTTGCCAATCAGCTGCGGTCGCTGTTTCCGAATATCAACATCATCTATCTCACCTCGCATCCGGAATACGCGCTGGATGCATACGGCACCTTTTGCAGCGGCTATTTGCTCAAGCCTCTGACGCCGAAAAAAATTCAGGAGCAGATCGCGCACCTGCGTTATCCTGTGCGGGGGCTTATTTCATGAAAAAACTGCCGACGGCAAAAGGAAAAGCCGCAAATCCGGTCATCGTGATCCTCTTCATGCTGTGCATCCTGATCGTCGCTTTGGTTCACCGCTCGCCCGGCTTCGTTTCCATGTCCCCGTCGATCAATCCGTTCTTCATTCTCCAGCCGGAGAGCGTCGACGAGGAGGCGATCGACGGTTATGCCGGGGTCAGGCGCGTCTATCGCTTCGATCTCTCGCGCCAGCCGCTTTCGGGACGGCGCGGGCAGGCGCTGTGCGTCTATCTGCGCCACACCGCCGCCGAGCTGAAGCTCGACGGTCAGGTGCGATACAGCACCATGGAAACGGATACGCCACACATCGCGCACACGCCCGGCAACGGCTGGATGACGCTGCCGATCCTCGAGGAATATGCCGGTTCCGTGATTGACGTCGAGCTGATCCCCGTCTACGAAAGTGTCCGGGACGAGCAGCCCATGTTCCTGATCATCGACCGCGAGTCGCTGATCACGATGATGCTTCTGCCCCGCGAGGGGGTGCAGCTGGTGCTCAGCCTCATCGCCGTCGTGGCGGGCCTGTTCCTCTCGCTGATCTCGCTGTTTGTCGGGCTGAACGCGCAGGACCGTCCCCGCGCCTTCTACCTCGGCGCGGTCGCCTCGGCCGCGGGCGTGTGGAAGCTCTGCGGGCTCTCCGTGGTTCCTCTGCTGACGAGCCATCTCGGCTGGTCAAAGGAGATCTGGTACACGGGCGCGGTCAGTTATCTTTTGATGATGGCTCTGTCCGTGCAGCTTTCCAATGTGATCCAGCCGAACGGCGCGACCCGCGCCGGAGAGCTTTGCAGCCTTGCGTCGGGCGGCGCCGCGATCGCGCTTTTGTGCCTGCAGGCGGCCAACCTCGTCGAACTGCACGAGGCCATGGTCCCCTACGGCGTTACGACCGCTTTTCTGCACATACCCGCCATTTTCGGGTCGAAGCCGCTTCGCCCCAAGCTGATGTGGATCGTCCCGACGCTTCTTGCCTTGGGCGCCGATCTCCTGTCCTATCATCTGAGCGGCTCGATCTCCGTCGCGCCGTTCTTCCTGCTCTGGATACTTGCGAACCTGCTTGTGCACGGCATCGTGTTTATACGCACCTCCCTCAAGCACGAGAAGGCGCTCCGCGAGCAGGAGGCGTCGCTGCACGAAGCGCGCATCCGCGCCATGATGTCACAGATTCGTCCGCATTTTGTGTATAATACGCTCTCCACGATCCAGGCCCTTTGCCGCGTCGATCCCGAGCGCGCCGCCTCTGCGCTGGGGGATTTCACCGAATACCTCCAGTCCAACTTCACGGCGATCACCATGAACGAGCCGATTCCCTTCGACGAGGAGCTGAAGCACACCAAGGCCTACCTCGCCGTCGAAACGCTGCTCTATGAAGATAATCTCCGGGTCTGCTTTGACACGGAGCACACGGATTTTCTGCTTCCCCCTCTGACGCTTCAGCCAATCGTCGAGAACGCCGTCAAGCACAGCTCACAGACCAGCCGCGCCAGCGAAGAGCACCCGCCGATCCGGATCACCGTTCGGACGCGAAAGGCCGACGGCTTCCACGAGATCGTCGTTGAGGACAACGGCGGCGGTTTTGATGAGAAAGCGATGGACAATGAAGCGCCGCACACGGGACTGCAAAATGTCCGCGAGCGGCTTGACCTGATCTGCGGCGGATCGCTGCGCATCACTTCGACGCCGGACGGCTCTGCCGTCACGGTGCAGATCCCCGTCCGCGCTCCGAAGCCATAGATCAACCCGCACAGAAATAACAGCAGCGCCTCCGCCCGATCGGCGGAGGCGCTGCTGCGTATTCAGCGGCGGCCGGCAGTTTTCACCGCGCGGCGGCTCCCGAAGCGTTGATAAATGGAGAATCAAATTGAAGGCTGTATAGCGTCCGCTGCGCCTACAGGCCCAGCGCGAGCTGCGCCGCGGCGCGGGCGTGGATCAGCGCCGTATCGAACGCGGGGATCGACAGGTCGTCGGCGTGGATCAGCAGGCCCAGCTCCGTGCAGCCGAGGATGACCCCCTGCGCGCCGCGCTTTTGCAGCTTGTCGATCTCGCGCAGGAGCAGCCGCCTGGACTCCTCGCGGATGACGCCCACGCACAGCTCGTCGAAGATGACGGAGTTGACCTGTCCGATCGCCTCCCCCTCCGGGACCAGCACGTTGAAGCCCTCGCGCCTGAGGACGTCCACATAGAAGTCCTGCGTCATGGTGTAGCTCGTGCCCAGCAGGGCGACCGTCTCAACGCCCGCCGCGCGCAGCTCCCGCGCCGTCGCCTCCGCGATGTGCAGCAGCGGGATGCTGACGCGCTCGCGCACCTGCGGGGCGACCTTGTGCATGGTGTTCGTGCAGATCACGATAAAGTCCGCGCCGGCGGCCTCCAGACGGCGCGCGGCGTCCGCAAGAATGTCCGCGCTCTTGTCCCACTCCCCCGCGGATTGGCAGCGTTCGATCTCGTCGAAGTCCACGCTGTAGAGCAGGATCTTCGCCGAGTGCAGCCCGCCGAGCGCCTCCTTGACGGTCTCGTTGACGACCTGATAGTAGGTCACGGTGCTCTCCCAGCTCATTCCGCCGATCAAGCCGATTGTTTTCATGCAGCATCGCTCCTTGTGTTGTTGTTTCTCCAGTATAGCACGGATCGCGGCGCCTGTCGAGCATGGTGTCATTTTACAAATCGTTCACGAAAAAGCGCAGTTTTGTTCACAGGCCGCGCCTATACTGGCAAGCAGAAAAACCAAGGAGGTGGAGCAAATGCTGACGATGATCCAGTTGACCGTGTTCGGTTCCATGCTGGCGCTGAGTACGCTCACCATCGGTGCGACGCTGTTTTGGTTCCTGCTGCTGGCGATTGGCCGGTGGCAGATGTTTGAGAAGATGGGGCAGCCGGGCTGGAAGGGCTTCATCCCCGTCTACGCCGACTACGTCCTGTACGGCTCGTGCTGGCAGACGGGCTTTTTCTGGATCGCGCTGCCGGCCTCGGTGATCTGCGCGTCCGGTGGCGGCGAGCCCCAGAGCTTCCTCGTGTCCCTCGCGGGGCTTGTGGGCGGCGTGTTGGAGGCGTTTCTCGCCCTGCGCGTCTCCCGCGCGTTCGGGCACGGCGTCCTGTTCGCGCTTGGACTGCTGCTGGCGCAGCCGCTCTTTGTGCTGTATCTCGGCTTCGGGCCGGACCGGTACAGGCGGCTGGACTGGGGCTTCTGACCCTCTCTCTATAAAGGGCGCGTTGCAAAATAGCGCGCTGAAAAAGACGGGGTCAGGAGCCCAAAAGGGTTTCCTGACCTCGCCTTTTGCGTTAAAATTGAATCGTGACAAACAACCTTGAATGCCGCGGAAAAGTGCACGATGCTCGGACTCACATCAATCACATATGGACTTGCTCGCAGGTGATCCATTTCCGCCGCTGTGAACTTCTTGTTTGCCATTCTTCATGCCCCCAGTTCAGATAGGGCGTTGCCCATGATGAAATAGCGCTGCCGCTCCGGCATGTCTGTTTTCGTCCACCCCTCAGGGAAGCCGTTTATTCTTTCACATTCTTCCGGCGTAAGCTTACGAAGTTTTCCTGTCTTAGGGTCAGTAATAACATGCGTACTGCGATTACTGGTCCCCTCGCTGGTCAACATCGTACGCGCAGGCCGGTCAAGCGGGTCGGGGAAAGCGATGCCTCCCTCCGAGAAGGTATATTCGAATCCCGTTGCTTTAGATTTGCGTTGGATATGCTTCGGTCCTTTTTGATATTCCCATTTTGGCATATCCTTGTCGGAGATGAAATAAAACCTGCCTACGTTTGCATTTGAGTTGGGCTTTTCAATAAATGGAACTCGACGAGCGGGTTGGCTCTTGAATGATGGACTTGCGACAACGCATTACTTTCTACTATGGCCAGAAGCGACAACATCCGAGCTTGCCTTACTTACAAAAGACAAGTTCACTTCTGTACAAGGCATGATGGTGAAGAAGGCTGACTTGCGCGCATTTCTTGACGAAGTCGGCCTTGACACAGAGACACTGACCCACGCTGAGCAAAAGCTGCGTGAAAAGCAGATTTTTGGTCGGCATGATTCTCCGACAAGTGGGATTTACTTTTATGTCTCCGATACTAGGAAATACTCAGAAGCCCCCATCAACCTAATTGTTGGAAGGCAGCATCTCCTCAAAATCGCAAGTGGTTATTATAAAATA
>Ga0310695_10002205_pt1 | contig 41970 bp, 33 predicted proteins | sample RumenRJG_04DNA_FD_203882 | JGI IMG/M metagenome (GOLD analysis project Ga0310695, IMG submission 203882) | Bovine rumen microbial communities from Lethbridge, Alberta, Canada - RJG_04 (v2) (version 2) | ecosystem: Host-associated > Mammals > Digestive system > Stomach > Rumen | place: Canada... | reverse complement strand
CTGTCTGTCACAGAGATACGCAGATAATCGATGTTTCTATTGTATTGATCAATCATCACTTTCCTCTGTTTTTTATTGATTCAGCATTGTCTCTGCCGGTCTCAGCGGGGTCCCGGTCGTTTTCCGGGCGGACATAGAGGCCGCTCTTTCCCCCGCTCTTGCGAAGGAGTCTGATCTCACCGATCTTCATGCCCTTGTCAACCGCCTTGCACATATCGTAGATGGTCAGCAGGGTCACCGACACACCAGTCAGCGCCTCCATCTCCACACCGGTCTTCCCTGTGGTCCTGGCTGTGCAGAACGCGCGAATCTCATTGGTCTCCCCGTGCAGTTCGAACTCCACCGACAGCCCGGTCAGATTCAAAATGTGGCAGAGCGGGATCAGGTCCGGAGTCTTCTTGGCACCCATGATCCCGGCAATTCTGGCGGCTCCCAGCACATCGCCTTTTGCCATACTGCCCGAAACTACCTTTTCAAAGCAGTCGCTGCTCATGAAAATACTCCCGGCCGCAGTCGCTTCCCTTACAGTATCCTGCTTCCGGCTGACATCCACCATCCGGGCGTTTCCCTCTGCGTCAAAATGTGTAAATTCCATACCGGACACTCCTCGTATGATAAGTGTGCTGCTCACGTCAGGGGCGGCGTACTTATCTTTTTATTCTTCATCGCGCAAGACTCGCGAGCGAGTCTTGAAATACTTACACGCTTTTATCAGTCCCTCAGCGCCCTTTTCCGAACCCGCAGTTGGGGAATGTGCAGACAGGACAGTTGAGGCAGAGTCCTCCCTCTCCCAGGGATGACAGGTCCTCTGCGGTGACCTCGTCGTCCGCCATGACATGAGGCAGGACCAGATCAAAGATCGTGCGCTTTGCGTACATCACGCAGCCGGGCAGGCCCATGATCGTGACCGTCCTGGGATTGTCTGTGTCCTTCACCTCATAGTAGGCCAGAAGGAACATGGCGCCCGGCAGGACAGGGGCTCCGTAGGAGACGATTCTGGCGCCGGTATTTTTAATGGCCAGGGGAGTCCTGTCGTCGGGATCCACACTCATACCTCCGGTACAGCAGACCACGTCCGCCCCCTCTCCGATCATCTTCAGGATCGAAGCAGTCACCTTTTTATCATCATCATTCCAGATCTCGTGGTCGATGATCCCGGCATTAAATTCCGCGAATTTTGACTCGATGACAGGTGTAAAAGTATCCTCGATCCTCCCGTAGTAAACCTCATTGCCCGTCGTCACGATTCCGACCTTTTTTTCCCTGAAGGGAATCAGTTCAAGGATGGGTTTCCCGCCTGTCGCTTCCGCGCATGCTTTCTCCGCCGCTGTCATCTTCTCCTCTTCGATCACAAGCGGAATGATCCGGGTCCCGGCCAGCTTATCGCCCTTTTTCACCCTGAATCCCCCGTGACGGGTGGCGATCATCATCTGGCCGAAGCTGTTGACCGCTTTGAGGCCGGCGCTGTTCACCTTCAGCAGCCCGTCACAGGCAGCTGTCAGCTCGATCTTTCCCTCTTTTGCCTGCGACCGGTCCATATTTGCTCCCATGCACATCCGGCACAAATACTCCGCCGCTTCGTCCTCGTGCAGCATCCCCTCCTGTTTTTCCCAGACATACAACTGGTCTTTTCCCACTGAGAGGAGCACGGGAATATCTTCCTTTGTCACAATATGTCCCTTGCGGAAAACGGCGTCCTTGGTGACGCCGCGTATAATCTGTGTGATGTCATGACAGAGGACAGCTCCCTCTGCATCTACAGTTTTGATCAGTTTCATCTTTTCTACTCCCTGTCCCGGGGATTCCTCCTGGCAAAACATAAAATCAATCACGTTCTGTCCGTTTTCGCACCCCCGCCTTTCCGTTCTGTTTTTAAAAACAGAACGCACATTATAATAATACCATATAAAGAGCCGGATTTGGCATAGGGATTTCCCTGATTTTCCAATCAGTGCTTTCACAGTGTTTTCACCGTCACAGTATGAGTCCTGTCAACGGTGTATACTTGTGGCCATGGGCGGATGCCCGCAGACATGTATTGCCGCCGCCAAAAATCCGCCAAATCAGCTCTCCCCTGTTCCGGGAAAATACTCCGGAAAAACCTGTTCTGTATCAGCCTGTACTCTCCGGCACAGGTCCTGGTATCTCCTCAGCAGGTCTTTTCCCTCCCCGGTCAGCCTGGATCCGCCGCCTCCGCTGCCGCCGGCCCAGCGCTCCACCAGTCTGATTCCCAGCTGTCTCTCCGTATTTTTGATCATATGGCTTCCCTTTGAATAAGACAGCCCCATCTCCTTGCACGCCTCCTGAAGGGAACCGGTCCTCTCGACTGTCTCCATCAGGCGGGCTTTTCCCGGGCCGAAAAAAATACTGTCGGCATCCGCCAGACGTACCTGCACGGAAGGACGCAGTGATTTCTCCAGCCGGATGCCCTTAACATCTGTCAAAGTATCCATATCCATGATTCCCATCCTGGTTTACTGCTTATACCGTTCGTTTTTAACGTACAGAACGGTTTATTTATTATACACCATTTGTCGTTACACGTATACGCAGTTATACGTTTCTCAATTCACATGCCCCTTCGGGCATGATACAATGAAGCTTGCCGGAAACAGGTAATGCCTGCAGCCGGTCATCCCGAGCTGATAATCCCGAAGCCAGTCATCCCGAAGCCGGCACACACGTGGTTACGGGCATGGCTTACAGACTCATATGATCAAAGCTGTGCATTGCTCTGCGCTTTGGCGTTCCCGCAATGCTCCACACATCTAAAGATAAGGAATTTTTATGGAAAGCAATACTAATCCTGGTCATACATCCACTGAAAAAGACAGAGGAAACAATTCCCCCCGGTCTATGCTGATGCTGGCCTCCTCCATGTTGATTTTCGGCACGATCGGCGTTTTCCGCAGGCACATTCCTCTCTCCTCCTCCCTTCTGTCTTTTATCAGAGGAGCCATCGGTTCCTTATTCCTGCTGATTTTTCTACGCGCGGGCGGCAGAAAAATCAGCCACAGTCTGCCGCGGCGGATCATGGCCCTGCTCATTGTTTCGGGGGCCATGATCGGGATCAACTGGATCCTGCTTTTTGAGGCCTACAACTACACCACTGTCGCGACAGCAACTCTGTGCTACTATATGGAGCCCACGATCGTCGTACTGCTTTCCCCTGTCTTTTTTAAAGAAAAGCTGACTGTCAAAAAACTGATCTGTGCCGCAGCCGCCTTCATAGGCATGGTGCTGGTCTCCGGAGCTGCCGGCGAGGGCCTGCCGCAGGGTGACGCCCTTCTGGGAATCCTTTTTGGCCTTTCTGCCGCAGTACTATATGCCGGGGTCGTCATCCTGAACAAGATGATCCGGAATGTCGATCCTTATGAAAAAACTATACTTCAGCTCTCCTCCGCATCCATCTGCCTTCTGCCCTACCTGCTGGCGACCGGCCAGTTTACGCACCTTGAGCTGACCCCTTCCGCGGCTGTCCCGGTCCTGATCGTCGGCCTCGTTCATACCGGCATTGCCTACACCCTCTATTTCGGGAGCACCGACGGGCTCCGCGCCCAGACCATCGCTGTGATGAGTTATCTGGACCCGGTTTCCGCCCTGCTCTTTTCCGCCTTCCTTCTGCGGGAGCCCATCAGCGCGGCAGCGATTCCGGGCGCACTGCTGATCCTGGGAGCAGCCCTGATCAGCGAGTGGAACTGACAGACAACCTGTTATCTGTTTCCGGATTTGCCGCAGCTTTCACATAAAGCATATAAAGAAAACACCTGTCGGATGACCGGGATTTTTTATTCCCGGACCGACAGGTGTTTTTTTCGTTATTAACTATTAAAAGTTATTCACTATTAAAAGTTATTCACTATTAAAAGTAATCTATTATCAGTAATTCTCTTTCAGGCGCTGGAGTCCCGCATTGCCGGAACAGAGTGACCGCGCTTTGCCGTCATGCACTCTGATCCATATGCTCCATCAGGATCACTCGCTCAAAGGTCATCCGCATTCAGATATTCCTCCAGCGTGATTTCCTGCCGGGTAATCTCCTCTGCGGCTTTCTCCCCTACATAGCGGATATGCCATGGCTCATAGGGATGGCCTGTGACCCCTTCGCTCCCCTCGGGGTAGCGAAGGATGAATCCAAACTGAGCAAGCTGGTCATGGATCTCCTCCCAGATTTCCGGGTATCCCTCCAGCTCTTTTTTCTCAACGACATCCTGGCCGTCTATATTGAGATAAAGATCCAGCGCCAGTCCCGTCTGATGCTCTGACCGCCCCGGTTCCGCCACATATTCTTCTGAAGAAACACCGGTCTTTCCCCCTGCGGCTGAATCCGCAAGCGCCTTTTGATCTTCTGCGCTTATCCACGCCGAACTGATATCCACAATGATCCCCTCTCTCGCGAGCTGGTCATGAAGTTTCAGATAAGCCGTGTATGCTGTTCGCTCAACCAGGATATCATCCCCCAGTGAATTGGTAATGGTCACCCCATCGATCACGTTTTCCCAACCATCGGGAATCGGATGATTCTTATTCACCAGAATCAGATAATCCATGGATGCTATGGCTGCCGTCTCAGAACCGGTATTGCCAAGAGCGGCTTCCTCCGTCCCCTGACCTGTCTTGCCGCCCGATGCGGGTCCCCCCGCCTGTCCCGAACCGGCACAGCCGCTGACGACCATAAGGGTGGACATCAGGAATGTCACAAAAATCCATCTTCTAAATACACTATTCTTCATAATGCACCTCCGATCGATAATCGCGCAGGCTGCATCCGCAAAGGAATCAGGCACAAGAAAGCGAGCAGCCTCCGCCTTAATTTTTTTTGTTTTTCATCATCATCTGAAGAGCAACACCTGCAACGATCAGGACAAGTCCAATGATATCAGTCATCGTTCCGGGAACGATCATCATGAGACCGCCGGCGATGAGCAGGATTCTGTCAATGATACCCATATTTGTAAAGAGATATCCCTCCAGGGCTGCCGCGACGCCGAAGATACCGATCAGAGAAGTGATCGCGATTATGGCGACACTGGCCGCGTTCGTCTCGATCAGCAGCATAGCAGGGCTGAAGCAGAAGACGTAAGGGATGATGAAAGCCGCGATGGCCAGCTTGGTCGCATTGAAGGCCGTGCGCATGGGATTCGATTTGGCAATCGCGCTGCCTGCATATGCCGCCAGAGCGACAGGCGGTGTGATGTCCGCGACGATACCGAAGTAGAAAACGAAGAAGTGCGCTGCCAGGATCGGAACGCCCATACGGGTCAGGATCGGCGCGCAGGTCGCCGCCATGATGCAGTAAGTTGCCGTTGTGGGAACGCCCATGCCCAGAACGATGCAGCAGAGCATTGTCAGGAACAGAGCGATGAAGAGCTTGTCACCTGCCACTGCGACAATAGCGTTGATCATCTCGTTGGCAAGACCGGTCATCGTGATCGTACCGGAAATAATACCTGCAACGCCGCATGCCGCGCCGACAGTGATGGTTCCCTTGCCGCCCGCTTCCAGCGAATCAAAGAATTTTTTCACAGTGAAGCAGTTGCCGGAATCATCGTTGTTGCCGATGAGTGCGTCCGAGACAGGCTTGCTGGAGCCGTCTCTCTTCAGATCCGCGATAGCTGTGCGGTAGCTGCCGTCAAAAATACCGTCCACGATACCGACGACGATTGCCGCGATGATCGAGTAGGCAGCCGCTCTCTGCATGGTCATCATGTTGTTGGAGACCCAGATAACAAGCAGGACCAGCGGTGTCAGCAGATAAATCTTGCGGATCAGGTGGGAAAATACCGGAAGTTTTTCCGCCGGTATTCCGGTGAGTCCGTATTTCTTGGCTTCCAGATGGACAGCGATGAAAATACCGGTGAAGTAGAGTACCGCGGGCAGGATCGCGCGCACCAGGATATCTGAATAAGGAACGCCGATGATATCCGCCATCAGGAAGGCCGCGGCGCCCATGATGGGCGGCATGATCTGACCGCCGGTTGAGGCAGCCGCCTCAACCGCGCCGGCAAACTCAGCCTTGTAGCCGGTCTCTTTCATCATGGGGATCGTGACGGAACCGGTCGTGACCGTGTTGCCGACGGAAGAACCGCTGACCATTCCGCACAGAGCGGAGGAAATGACCGCCACCTTGGCGGGACCGCCCGCATAGCGGCCTGCGGCACAGTTTGCCATATTGATGAAGAATTCGGAGATGCCCGTCCTCTCAAGGAAGGCACCGAATATGATAAATACGACTATGTATTTCGAACACACATTGATCGGCGTCGACAAGATACCCGTCTTCGCGTAGAAAAGGTTGCGCACCAGATATCTGAGTCTTCCCACAAGGGAAGGGTTGGTCAGACCATATACGATCGCGTACACGATGAAAAACACTGCCACGATCAGGATCGGCCAGCCGACGCTGCGTCGTGTCACTTCGAGCAGAGCGACGACGCCGATTATGGCGATCACGATCTGCATGGGCGTAAAACGTGTGCCCTGCTGGATGATCTGCTCCGCATTAAATGTGTAGTAGAGGAAAGCGCCCGTCCCGAGCACCATCCCGACGATATCATACCAGGGAATATGGTTGGCCTTATGCTCGCCCTTTTTGGCGGGATACGTAAGGAATCCCAGCAAAATGACCAGTCCCATGAAGGAAGTCAGACGGATTTCCTCCAGGAATGTAGCAAAGAGGGTCACCCAGATACAAAAAAGTGAAAAACCGATCAGAATAGCCTTGACCGCCAGAGCAGGTTTGCCGCTCCAGACACGGACATTGGATTCTCTGTCGTATTTTCGCATTACCTCTTCAAGGTCTTCCTGAACGAGCTCATACTCCCGTTCTTTAACTTTACTGCTGCTCATCGGCACCTCCTAACCCGAATGTGACAGGAGGACAGCTTCGCTGTCCCGCAAAATCGCTGCCACACGAATCGCCTCGTTCCTGTCACTCCGTTTCCACCTTCACACCGTGCTCGGCAAAATATCTTGCTGCGCCGGCATGGAAGGGAACCGCGATACCGGAGGTCGCGTTCTCGACAGAGAGTTCCGCGCCCTTCGCGTTCTCGAGAGTAATCTCCTCTTTGTGATCAAAAATCGCGGCAGTCAGCTGATAGACGACATCATCATCCAGATCGGCATCCACGACCATGGTTGCCTTGATGGTGATCGTCTCGATAGGATCCGGCTGTCCCGGATATGTGTCCGCAGGAATCTGCAGCGGTGCATAGTAAGGGCAGATCTTCATGATCTTATCCCTGAGTTCTCCCTCGATGGGAACCAGGAAGACTCCGTTTGTGGTCGCCAGCTCGGTGATAGCCGAAGTGGGAGCACCGGCCACGATGAAGGCCGCATCGATCTGTCCGTCCTTCAGGGCCTCTTTACTGTCGTCAAAACTCTGATACTGAGGCTTGATATCGTCCACGGTCAGGCCTGCCCCTTCGAGTACGTCCACAGCGTTGAAATAGACGCCCGAACCGGGGGCGCCGATGGAGACGCTCCTGCCCTTCAGGTCACTGACACTCTTGATATCTTCTTTCATGGTGATGAGCTGCACGGTCTCGGCATAGAGAGCGCCGAGTACGCGGAAATCTCTGCAGGGTCCGTCTGTCTCGAAGGACTTGCTCCCCTCCCACGCATAGGTCATAACGTCGGACTGGGTGAATCCCATCTGGTAATCACCGTCTCCTATACTCTGAATGTTGGCCTTCGATGCCGCAGTTGATACTGCAGTAACACTATAGCCCGTATAGTTCTTCATGTACTGAGCCAGGACACCGCCAAAAGCATAGTAAGTTCCGGCTGTTCCGCCTGTGCCCATCATCATCCGCTGCCCTCCGCAGCCGGAGAGGACCAGCATGCAGACAGCCAGAAGCACGCCAACGACGGCTCTGCGCATTCGTTTCCGCATAAGTAACTCCTCCTTTGATATATATTTTCGTTCAATGCTGTATAACGTTTAATGCCATATCATAAAAATGAATTATTGTATACAGATAAACACCCGAGTATTGTAACACATTATACAGTCTACGGCAAATCACCGCTATGATCTTTCTACCGGACCCGCTTCGGGGTTACTGGTCACGCCCCCCTCGAAAGGCGTGTACATATAACGTTGCGCGCGTATCCCGCGGCTGAAGCCACAGACATTACGCAGTGAAGCAAGTTTCACTTTTCGCGCGCATATCCCGCGGCTGAAGCCACAGGTATTGCGCGATGAAGAATAAAGCCCTTGGCAATGACCGCAAAGATCCGGAACATTGCAAGGGCTCTGTAAATCTTATAAACAGGGCTCACAGACTCACATGTAAGCGGCTGTGCATCGTTCCGCGCAGAAAGCGCTGCCGCAATGCTCCGGACATTCGGAATCCCGCCGCCCCGCGGCAGGCCTCCCTCAGGTCTTTATTCCTGCTCAAGAATCTTCAGGATAATGTCAACGCATGTGGGGATACTGATCTTTCCGGTATCAAAGCAGATCGTATAATTATTGGCATTTCCCATTTCACGTCCCGTGTAGGTCTTATAGTAGGTCCTGCGCAGCTTATCGCGCTTTTCAATATATTTATCCAGACTGAAGTCCCCGTTCTCAGCGAGTTCAGCCGCGCGTTTCATCCTGTCCTTGACACTGGCAAACAGGAAAATGTTCAGGGCATCAATGCCTGCTTCCTTGAGTATGAAATCCGCGCAGCGGCCCACGATGATGCAGGGCGACTCCGCCAGTTCCAGGACGACCTGCTTCTGCGCCTCGAAAATATTGTCATATGAGCTGCTGAAAGAAACTGCACTGTTCAGGAAAGAATTCAGCATTTTCATGGACGCGCTGAGATCTTCACCCTCATGCTCGACTTCTTCCTCTTCATATCCGCTCTTTTCTGCAGTTTTTTTCACAAAATCCCTGTCATAATAGGGGATTCCGAGACGATCGGAAAGTGCCTTTGCAAGAGAATTCCCAAGGGCTCCGTATTCTCTGCTGATTGTGATCACAGGGTATTTCTTCTCAGCATCCATTCCGGTTTTGTTTTCCGGCATGATTCTCCTCCTCTTTATTTTACTCAATGAAGTGCGACAGGGGGATACGTCGCAGTACAATTGTCAAACCTCCGGATCCCATCCCCGCCGGACCTGAATCTGACTGTCCGCAGAGACGGAATCAAGGATTCAAAGATGCCCCGATAAAAATAACTGTACTCCCCCTCGCCGGCATTTGTTTTATGCCTGCATTTGTTTATTCAGAACACCTATTCAGAAATTTTAATACACATTTTCGATTCTTACAAGGGAAAGAAAGGGTATCTGAATCAGGAAGAGCAGGAAATCGGGACAGATTCCGCTGTTTCTGTCCATGAAATCCAAATCCTCTGTACCAGGCCCCTCCATCACGGACAAAAAGATGGATATGTTTGTCCGCCGCAGGGCGGAAAAAGACATTGTATTGGCCATGGCAACAGGGCAGGGGCCGCCATGCCGCCCTCTGCCCTTCCGGGGCTGCCGTTCGCCATCAGGCGAAAGATACCTTACGGCAGCCCTTCGTTCAAGACTCGCTTGCGAGTCTTGCGCCCCACGATGAAGCGAGTTTCCGTCGAAGACTTTTGCCTGTGTATCCCACGTCTGAAGACACGGGTATTACGCGATGAAGAATAAAAAACCACCTGCGCGCCGGAAGCATCGCAGTGCTCCGTCCGCACAGGCAGTAAAGTCATTCATTATGCAATCATCTTCAAGACCGGTATCTTCAGCGGATCCATTTGTCTGTCAGTGTCGGTTCCGCATATCCCCAGTCTTCCAGCGCACTGTGGACGACCAGGGAAAAGCCGTTCTTTGTCAGCACATTGGCGGATGCCAGGTTCTCGATCATAGTGCTGGCGGTTATGATCTAAATGTCCGTCTGTTCATACAGATAATCGACCATAATACCCAGCGCCTCTGTCGCAATCCCTTTTCCCCAGCATCGCTCCAGAAGTCTGTATCCCACGCTGATCTTGTGGATCGGATCCCGATATCCGTACATCTCGGCAAGTCCGCAGAATTCCCCGTCCGCGAATATCCCCAGGATAATGGACTCCTTCATGCAGATGTCGTAAAGATGACTGATCACATACCGGATATCCTCATACTGTTTTTCAAACAGAAATGTCGGCAGATACCTGTAGACCCGGGGGCTTCGGACAAGTTCCGAAAGGGATTCCTCATCCTGTAATCCCAGCGCCCTCAATTCGATCCGGCCCTTTTTAATAAATGGCACTTCTGAAAACAATTTCCGGCGGCTCATCTCAGCTCCTGTAATTACACCTGTGGCCATGACCTGGCGGTCACTTCTTATACGTGAATATTCGCCTCAGGGCATACAATATCAGGGAAATGCCCAGAATCAGGATGATCACTGCGAAAAGAGGCATGCCGTTGGGAGTCACCGGTTTGATGTCCGTCTGGCACAGTCTGCAGCCGCCTGAAAACAGGACGCATCCGACTATGATCAGGATCACATCGTTGATCTTTTCGTTAAGCGCGTCAAGCAGATCATCATATCCGGTCAGTTCCAGATTAATCTTCATCCTGCCCTTCATGATGTCATTGAGGGCATCGGCTGCCAGCTTGGGGAGCCTGGAAGCTTTCTTTCCGGCATCGAGGACTCCTCTTCCCAGGGCTACGATCTCTTTTTCCAGAACAAAGGACCTCTTTACACGCTCCACAAGTTTATTGGAAACCAGTTCAAAAAGGTTCAGTCCGGGGCAGAGATGCTCCATGACACCTTCAATAGTAAGGAAGGAGCGCGCCAGCATGGTATAACGGCCCGGCATCTCGATCTGATGTCTTTCCGCCAGTTCACAGACTTCCGTGAGCACTGCGGAAAAGTCGATATCGTTCAGGCTGGTGACATTCATATATTTTGTACAGAAGGCTTCCAGATCATCTTTGAGCTTATTGCGGTCCGTCTGGCCTCTGCTGATTCCAATCGTCATTACAGCGTTTACCATTGATTCGGAATCATTGCTCAGAAGGCCGACAACCAGATCCTGAATCGAATTCATATCCGTTTCAGTAATCTGGCCGATCATGCCGAAATCGATCCAGTAAACCTTGCCCTCACTGGCCATGATATTGCCCTGGTGAGGATCCGCATGGAAAATACCCACATCAAATACCTGATGCAGATAACTGTCCACTATGTCCTTGCCGGCCTCTTCGGGATCCAGCCCCTGCTTTACAAGCTCTTCCGTTTCGCCGATCGAGCAGCCGTCCACATAGGTCATCGTGAAAATACGCTCAGTCGTCAGTTCGTCGATGACCTCAGGGCACGAAACATTTCCGCCCGCCAGAATGACATCTCTGAAAAATCTGGTGTTGGCCGCTTCGATCCTGAAGTCCAGCTCTTCCTTGGTGACTTTTTCCAGCTCGTTGAGGATAGTGACCAGGTCCATTGCATCGCTGTTTTTCCCGGACGATGATCCTCCGCCCACAAGAGGAGCCAGCTTTTTCAGGAGCTCTATGTCTTTTTCCATGATCTCAGCGATCAGAGGGCGCTGTACCTTTGTGACCACCTTTCTGCCGTCAAGCAGCACACCGTAGTGCACCTGTCCGATAGAGGCAGAACCGATGGGTTCATCTCTGAATTCGGAATAAATCTCATCGATTTTCTTTCCGGTCTCCACTTCGATGATAGCGCGCGCCACAGCGGGATCCAGCTCCTTGACACTCTGTCTGAGCTTCTCCAGTTCCTGGCAATAGTTCGCCGGCAGCAGGTCTAAACGGCTGGACATGATCTGGCCGATTTTGACATAAGTAGGGCCGAGATCTTCCAGAGTCGTCCGCAGTTCCACCGGTGTGATGCCGTTCGCGTAAAAATTGTGTTTTGCCAGCACGGAAAGCATCTGAGCGCCGCGCTTTTTATCCTTCTTGCCCTTGGCTTTGATATCAAGATGCAGGAGCTTTTCCAGTTCAGGAGTCATCTCCATGGGAGTGTGCGTGAACTGCGCCTTTATCTCCGCCAGCTCTTTCTGTATATCTTCTTTGCTGCGGGCAGGTGCCGCCTGTTCCGCGCCTGCTTCCCCGGAAGCTTCCTCAGAATCTTCCATAAAAGCTTCTTCAAAAGACTGACCCGCAGCCACCCTCTCAATCTTGTCCGCGAGAGACTGCAGCTCTTCTCTTATTTCTTCCATCCAGTCATAGGTTCCGTGTTCCGCGGCTTTCGCTGCCGGAACTGCGGCCTGCTCTTCCGTGGTTTGAGCTGTAGGCTCGGAATCCTGCGCTTCGGTGTCCTGTACCTCTGCAGACTCCTCTGCAGACTCGATATCCTGCACTTCCGGAGTTTCCTCTGCAGGTTCGATATCCTGCACTTCCGGAGTTTTCTCTGCGGGTTCGATATCCTGCACCTCTGCAGGCTCCTCTGCGGTCTCGGTATCCTTCACCTCTGCAGGCTCCTCTGCGGGTTCGATATCCTGTACTTTCGCAGACTCCTCTGCGGGTTCGGTATCCTGCACCTTCGCGGTTTCCTCTGCAGGGTTAGTATCCTGCTCCTTTATGATGTTTTCTTCGGGATTGGCCTGCTGTGTCTGAACGGCTTTCTGATCGGCATTTCCCTGCGGATTATTGTATTTTTTCTTTCTGTTTGACATCTCAATCCTCCCCCCTGTCTTTTCGAACCGGCCAGACCAGAATCAGCCGGATAATCCCAAGCGCAGCTGAAAAAAGGATTACTCCTCCAATCACTTTGACGAAAGAATGCGGTCTTGACCACCAGGGATTATTAAAAATTACGAGGCCTGACAAGAACAGCAGGAAGCTCAGCAGGAGAAGAAGGCCCCACCATTTTTTCCCGGAGCGCCGGGCATAAATCCAGGCATAGATAATACTATGTACGCCGTCGACCATCAGCAGGGTTCCGAACAGCACACTCAAAGCCTTCAGGATATCGTTACCTGACACCAGGATATAGATTCCAAGGAGTATCGCCAGTAAAGCAAAGATAAAAAGGATACAGTTGGACAGGTGCTTTGGACCACCGATAAACCCCCATACCATCACTGCTCCGAGAATAATGATCACATATCCCAGGACATTCACCAGTGTGTAATCATATTCCGTGGGAATGATCAGCATCAAAAGGCCCAGCATCATCATTACAATCGATGAAATGATTGTCTGCTGTCTCAGCCTGTCCAGTACTTCGAAAAGCATACAGATTTTCCTCCTGTTACAAAATCAGGACCCGCTCCGGGTCATTTACTGTTTATTCAGACCTGTTTATGCCAGCTCTTTATGTCAGCTCTTTATGTCTTCCTGTAGGATACATTACAAAAGCATGAGACTCCAGACGTTCTTCCAGCCTGTCGATCTCCGCCTTCAGCTTCTTCATATCATCAGTGGCAGTCTGCTCATCATAGAGCAGGGCGATCAGGTCATTCTGCGCTCCGATCAGGTCTGCCCGGATCAGGGCCACAGGCTCAAGACTTGCCGCCACCTTCTCTGCCCCCGCTTCCAGACGCTTCTCCGCTTCCATGTGTATGCGCTCCGCTTCTGCCTTCACAGCGGCAAGACGGGCCTGAACGCGCTCGGTCTTATAAATTACATTCGGATAGGCATCCGCAAAACGCGAATAGAAGTAGGACTTATTTGTAAGAATATGACGGACTTCCTTGCTGATTTCCTCGGTGTTGTCCGCTTCGCTGCTGTCGATTCCTCTCTTGACCAGTTTCAGGACGAAGAAGGAGACCACACAGTCCGCGGCAAACACCACCAGCAGGAATGTAAGGACCGCTTCTCTCACTTTCAGCGAAAAGCTGTTCAGGAAGGGGTAAAGAAGCCCCGGGTTGAGCAGATGTATAATCGCCACACCCGCAAGTCCGAACAGAATCAGATTTCCGATCCAGATCCTCCCGTGCAGATTCATCGGTTTCTGGCTGTAGTCCCACCAGCGGGCATGGAAAATCTTTTCCAGAATCAGACTCGTAAAATATTCCACGGCTCCGCAGATCACAAAGGACAGAGCAAAGGTCATGACAAAGCCGGACTCAACACTGGTAAGGTTCCCTATGATGACTGTGATCAGGATCGCGCCGCCTCCGTAAATGGGCAGTAAAGGCCCTGTCAGAAATCCCCGGTTGATAAACCGGTGAAACTGCCTGTATTTCAATATGACTTCCATGCACCAGCCCGCAAAGCCATAGATGAAAAACAGGAGGAGTATGTTAACCCAATATTCCATATTTGGCTGTTCCTCTTTTTCTAATATTAATAATATTTATGTTCCCATATCTTGTAATGCCGTATCCTGCATCGGCTGCAGTCTTATTCCGCTGCGGGGGCAGTATTGGTACCGGAATCAGCAGCAGCTTCTTGCGATGAAGAGCCGTCCCCGTATTTGTCATAAAGCTCATCGAGCTTGACATTCCAGATTTGATCGAGTTCTTCAGCTGTTCTGATCTCACCCTCATATTCAATTCCTTTTACCTCGGGGTGTTCTTTCAGATAATCTTTCAGATCGTACAGGACAAAAACTCTGCTCGTCTCGAGTGTTTCCTCAAGATCATCGACAGATTCACCGGTTTCAATTAACAGAGCTTCCACGGATGACATATAATTGTCTCCTTTTTCCGCAAAAACAGCATCTTTAATCGAATATCCGCCGTCCTGACCGCGCTCATGAGTGAACAGGATCACATCCTCCGAAGAGTCCACAAGCCACAGCTGATTTTCATCATCCATTCTGTAATTGTTCTGGATCATATTGCTCAGCATCCTGAACTCTTCCTGTTCGTAGTCATCATCTTCATGGTATACATCGGATGCCACGATCTGAACATCGCCGCTTTCCATGGATCCGGAGTTATGCTCGATGACATATTCTTTCTCGCTGTCGATTATAGCATTTCTGGCTTCGATCAGAGCGTCAAGTGAATCAAAATCAAATCCACCCGCATCATTGCCGTCTGTCCGGCTTCCAATGAACTGACCCAGAAGCGCTTCGGCGAACTTCTGTAAAGATTCCTGGTCAAAATCAACGGATTCACTCTCAGATTTTTCAACGATCTCCTCGATCGCTCTGCTGAACTGTCTGTTCACTATGTCCATCTGTTCCCTGGCTGCCCCGGCAATCGCCTCAGTATCTGTCCCCTCGGGGAAGATGCCATAAAGAGAGCCGCCTTCTCCGAACAGCGCTTCAATCTTTTCAACAGGAATCTCCTCTGGAGCCGCTGCTTCCTGAGCCGCGGATGCTGTAGCTGCTTCCCGGGCTGCAGCCGCTGTGTCTGCTTCCTGAGCTGCGGCTGCCGTAGCTGCTTCCCGGGCTGTGGCCGCTGTGTCTGTTTCCTGAGCTGTGGCTGCTGTAGCTGCTTCCCGGGCTGCAGCCGCTGTGCCTGTTTCCTGAGCCGTGGCTGCATCATCCTGTACTGCAGCTGCGGAAGGAGCCTGCTCCCGGACTGTCTCCTGAGCCGCGGATGTTTCCTGTCCCTCCGATGTCCCCCCTGCCGGCTGTCCGGAAGATGCGCAGGATATAGTCATTGTCATCACCACAACCGCCGCTAATATCGCGGTTATCTTTCTCATACTCATCTCTTTCCTCCCATAAAAATGCGCGAAAATATAATCACGATTCCGATATATACACAAGTCAGTACTCACTTCCTCACTGTGCAAAATACAAGTTTTGCATGAGATTATCTTATTAAATATACCCGTATGATATGTTCAGTGTCAAGCTGTGGTGTGTGCGCAAAAGCAATAAAAACAGTGCAAAAAAGCAGCACAAGAGTGCCGCAAAAAACAGCAGCATTACTGTCACACCCCCGATCGGATGCGGACGAGTAACAATGTTGATCTGATCTTTGAGAGGCAGTAATCATATCCTTCCGTCCCTACCTGTGCTTATAACCACAGGTAGGGACGGAGCAGAAGCGGCGGCCGACACGGCTTACCGCATCTCTGTCACCAGCGCTCCTTTTCCTTTCCTAAAGGTAAATTCACCGTAAGCTCCGTTGATCATAGTCCACTGCGGCTGGACGTGTCCGAAGTCCACATCACAAATGACCGGAATCTCCAGTTCATCAAACGAATCGTGCAGGGCATCAACAAACTCATAGTCCTCAAAGGGATCCTCGGCATAGGTCCGCCCCACCAGAATCCCGCGGGCGTTGTCAAACCAGCCTGCGTTTTTCGCCTGCCACAGCGCCCTGCGGAGCTCGGGAGTGGGCATCTGACAGTTGTCCAGATACCAGAGCATTCCCTCCGGGAACTGCGAACAGAATTCCCCGGTGTGATCGAAGGGAGTTCCTATCAAGAAGCGGAGCGCGTCTATGCATCCCCCTATGATCCTTCCGCTGACTTTCTCCCTGTCCTTCCCGTAAAGGTGGCAGTAGACTACAGGTTCTGTCAGGTTGTAATATTCATAATACCTTTCATCCTCATACTCATCCACCTGGAAAAGGTCAAAGCTTTTCTGCCTGAACCTCCCGCACTTCTCAAGTATGCGGAACTGGTTTGTCAGAGACGGGTGCAGCTCTTCCATGCCGAAGTAGAGGATATTATCCATGGTAGCCGTGGCAATATTGAAGCCGGTCGTCAGGTAATAGTTGAGTATGCTGGAATCCGAAAACCCCGTTACCCACTTGGGATCCGAAGCTTTGATCCGCTCCGGATCCAGAAAAGGCAGGATCTCGAGCAGCAGCTCGCCGCCGAAGACCTGGGCGATCATACGGACGTCACTGTCTTCCCAGAGAGCCATGAACTGGTCAGCCCTCTCACGGGGACCGGAACTGACCAGCTTCCAGTTAGTCCTCACATTCTCTGTCTCCACGACATGATATCCAAGACTTTCAACCTGTCTGTAGGCAAGATCCAGCTTGATCTGATTCCTTTCTGTGTAAATACCTGTGGAAGTCGCCGTGACTCCGATCAAATCTCCTTTACGCATCCTCTGTGGATAAATCATATCGTTTTCCCTTCCTGTAATAACTTCTGTAATAAAATTTTGTCATGTCACTTCACGGAATAAAAATCTGTCAAATCTCTTCCGGGATCCTCTCCGCAATTAGTATTCCGTGAATGATTTGTACAAATAATCCGTACAAATAATCCGTACAAATGATCCGTACAAACAGCTTTCCATAGATACACCCTCTTGATTTTACCCGTAAATGTTTGGATAATGAAAGAACTTTCATTATTTACGCGGAATACGATCCAAATCCACAGGGATACAATCCAAATTTACGGGGGATACCATTCAATTTTACGGGGGATACCATTCAATGATCAAATCATCCAATCTGGAAACCAGTACAAGCTACATCGCAGCGGAAGAGCTGATGAAGACCGTCAATATCGCCATGACTCTGGAAAAGCCGCTCCTGGTCAAGGGCGAACCCGGCACCGGCAAGACCATGCTGGCTCAGGCCGTCGCCGACGCGCTGGGCAAAAAGCTGCTGATCTGGAACATCAAATCCACCACAAAAGCCCAGGACGGACTCTACACCTACGACGTGGTACAGCGGCTGTATGACAGTCAGTTCGGCTCCAACGTCGATGATGTGCATCAATATATCAAATATGGAAAAATAGGTGAGGCCTTTCTCTCGGAAGACCAGGTTGTGCTCCTGATCGATGAGATCGACAAGGCTGACCTGGAATTTCCCAACGATCTGCTCTGGGAAATGGACCAGATGGAATTCTATGTTCAGGAGACAAAGGAGACCATCCGGGCAAAGCACCGTCCGATTGTGATCATCACTTCAAACGCGGAGAAAGAACTCCCGGATGCCTTCCTTCGCCGCTGCATTTTTCATTATATAGAATTCCCCGGTCTGGCACAGATGAAAGAAATCGTGCGAGCCCACTTCGGGAACATAGATCAGGAACTGATCCAGCAGGCGGTCCTGACCTTCTACAATATCCGACGGGTGCCGAATCTGGCCAAAAAGCCCAGTACTTCGGAACTGATCGACTGGCTGCGCGCCCTGACCGCCGCCGGAGTGGATCCGTCCGTCATCTCTTCGGATCTGCCCTATCTGGGTGTCCTTCTCAAGAAGGACAAGGACTTCGAGCAGCTGAAAAAGTCCAGGCACTAAGCCGGGATTCATACTTGTGGCCAGGGTCGAGCGCCCGCAAACATGTATGAATAAACTACGCGCTGCTCCGCTCTTACGAGCTCTCGCAAACCACGTAGTGGTTTGTTATCGCCCCACTCATTCGTACCCCGCCCCGCGGAAGGCGCGTCCCGCGCCCTGCCCCGGCAGGGCCTTGCGCGATCAAGCACAGGAGATACACAGCCTGAAATGTTTATTGATTTTTTTTATTATCTCAGAGACCGTGGCATCAAGGTCTCCATCGGCGAGTGGATGGTTCTGCTCGACGGTATGAAAAAAGGACTGCACGAGTCCACGCTGGAAGGCTTTTACCGGCTCTGCCGGGCGGTCATACTCAAGGACGAGTCGGAGTATGACAGCTTTGACCTGGCCTTCTCCGGCTATTTTGACGGTCTCTCCATGAAAGAACCTCTGCCGAAGGAATTGACAGAGGTACTGGAAAAGGTCGATCCTTCCTTTTCCCGGGATCCGGACCGCCGGGATCAGACCGATAGTATGATGAGTATTCCCGGCACGCCGGGGCAGGGCCGGAACGCGCCGGGACCGGGATCCGGAACCGGCGGCGGACGCACCGCGATCATAGCGCCCGGTGCCCGTAAATTCCGGGATTTCCGAAAGGACAACACTCTGGACACCAGGCAGTTTCAGATGGCCTTCCGGGTCCTCCGCAATCTGTCCACCCAGCTGGAGACCAGCGAGCAGGAGTTTGACATTGACGCCACTATTGACGAGACATGCCGTAAGGGCGGTCTTCTGCACGTCAAATACCGCAAACCCAGAAGAAATACCATCCGGGTCATTCTGCTGATCGACAGCGGTGGTTCTATGAGCATCTTCGCACGCCTTTGTTCGGAGCTGTTCCAGGCAGCTACCGCCTCGCGCCACTTAAAGGAACTGCGCACTTATTATTTTCACAATATTGTCTATTCCCTGCTCTTCAAAGATCCTACTCTGGAGATGAAGGAGGGAAACTACATCTCCGTCGACCACCTCATGCAGGAATGCGACGAAAAGTATCGTGTGATCTTCGTCGGAGATGCCGAGATGCACCCCTATGAACTGGACGGAACGGAGTATAATTTTTACGATCAGAAAAACGGCCTCCCGGGTTCCGAGACCCTGAAGCTGATGAAGCGCCATTTCCCTCACATGATCTGGCTCAATCCGCTTCCCATGCCTGATGACTACGCTCCCGATGACGACACCCACTGCGCGATCGCCAGAATCGTGGACATGTATGATCTGACTCTGGACGGGCTGGAGCGCGGCTTCCGCTTTCTGCTCTCCGGAAAAAAGTAGCTCCTCCCCCATACTGTCTCATGTGCTCTGTTTAAAACCCGCCTTGAAAACCCGCTTTGAAAACCTGCTTTGAAAACCTGCTTTGGAAACCTGCTTTGAAAACCTGCTTTGGAAACCTGCTTTGGAAACCCGCTTTGGAAAAAGTGTTATGAAATGGTTCCGGCCCCTGTCATCATCCTGGCATCAGGCTGCTGTCAGACCTACATCATCCTGGCAACAGGCTGCAGTCAGACCGCCATCATCCTGGCAACAGGCCGCTGTCAGACCGCCTTCACCCTGTCATCACCAGACTGCCTAAAATAATCGCCCCTGCTGCCGTCAGCTCGCACAGCTGCAGGAACCATCCTGCCAGATCTCCGGTAGTCCCACCGAACATGCGCGTGGCGGTCCTGTAGTAGAAAAGAAGCACTGCTGCAGATGCCGTGGCTCCGCAGACACCGGGCAGACCGCCTGTCAGAACCATGGCTGCCGCTGCCGCAAGCGCGGCGGCTGCCATGGCCATAGCCGCTCCTTTGGCTGCCGGATCTGTCTCCCGGCGGAGCATACCGTCTTTTTTCGCCTTCGGGAAGAGGAGCGCCGCTAAGGCACTGAGCGCTCTGGACAGGACAAAGCCCAGGCTGAGAGGAAGGGCGGACGCAATATCCGCTTCCGACCAGATTCCTGCGGCCAGCAGAAAGTACAGCAGGCCTCCGATCACTGCAAATGCTCCCACATGAGGATCTTTCAATATTCTCAGGCGCTCTTCCGGACCTTTCCAGGAATGGATGGCGTCACAGGTATCCAGAAAACCGTCCATGTGAATTCCTCCCGAGAGAAAGACCGGAAGGAATGCCAGCAGTGTCCCGCGCAGGACCGGACCGGCATTCAGTATATCCAGAAAGGATAAAAGTCCATATTGTACCGCACCGATCACTACTCCCACCAGAGGCAGAAAGCAGATGCAATACTTCATGGAGCGGTCATTCCATTCCGCCTGCGGAACAGGAATCCTTGAATATAGTGAAAAAGCCATCAAAAGCGAATCAAACATAATCTGTATTTCCCCATTTATCCGCTGCCCGGTTTCCCTCTGAGGCAGCTTTCATTAAACCTGCAAAACAGAAACCGGACAGAATCCTCTGCGCAGTATTATCCCTGCAGCCATGATCTTTCGCTCACAAACATGTATGATTCAAGACTCGCCCGCGAGTCTTGCCCGCGTATCCCACGGCTGAAGTCAGGGTATTGCGCGATGAAGAATAAACTACGCATTGCTTCGCGCTCCGGCGCTCCCGCAATGCTCCACACATTCGCCCCCCGCCCCGCGGCGGCCCTACTATTCTATAACAAATATGCCACTGCCGCAAATCTCGTATGCCTGCCGCATCGCAGGCCTAAAAAAAGACCTGTGCATCCTCTGCTGCTGCAGTGATATGCACAGGTCTTTGCCGGATGATCAAGACTCACTCCGGAAATCAGTTTAGCTTTTGTACTCAGAGGTTTGTGCCGCCGGGCGGCCCAAACCTCCGCTGAACACATTGGAAATAACTCCAATAACTCCTTCGTGTCAGGATGCTCCGGTATGTCTGAGAGACTGTTCCGGGCCATCCCCAACCGGTCCATCCTCAACCGGTCACATCAGACTCAGATCCTTTTCAGGAAATTGGAATTGACATAGCCCTGGCAGTCATCCTTCAGGGATTTGACGTAGGTATAAGGTCTTCCGTCATAACCTGTCTTAGAAGACTTGAGAACCTGAACCAGATCGCCATTGTAAAGCTCATGGCCTCTCTTCTCATTGCCATAGTCATAGCAGGGTTCGGTTCTGATAGCAAGGTAGCCGCTCTTCAGACCGCCGACTTTTCTGAATGTCTTTTTCGATGCGCCAGCACCGCCGGCGATATCTTCAAGATCGTCATCAGAAAGGACTTCACTTACCAGATCAGGATTCTCAGCACTCATTTTCTTCTCTTCACTCATTTTAATTCCTCCTGTAATAGAGCTTTTAAAACAACAAACTACATTCTTCAGCAAATATCCGCCAACTTTCCCAAAAGGGAATTACCGTCTTTGCTGTTCTTTTGACAGAAAAGAATTCGTCCTTTTCACAGGATATCTTTCCTTTCTGTATCCGGCTGCGGATAAGATCATCGAATGTGATCTTTCCGTCTCCGGATTTTTGTTTCATTTATATAGTATACTATAACACCCGAAATGTCACAAAAGCGTCATAGAAAAATTTTTTTGCGCATCTATTATTGTCCGTAAGACATATTATTGCCGGTAAGGCATATTATTGTCGATAAGACATATTATTGTCGGTAAGGCACCGGTCAGCGTCTGGCCGGTGGCATCATTCCGTCATAATACGGGTGTCTTCCCTCAGAGCCTGCCCTCAGCCCTCGACTTCAGCAGGCACAGGCTTTTGTCCTCCGGAGCCAAAGTATTCAATGCAGAGCATGGTCAGGTCGTCAAACTGAGGTGCCGATCCCACAAACCCGTCCACTCTTCCTTTCATGTGATCCAGAATTTCCTTCGTCGACAGATTCAGCGATTCATTGAGGGCGTCCATCATCAGTTCCACCCCGAACATATTCTGTTCATTATCTGCAGCTTCCGGCAGGCCGTCTGTGTACAGGAAGAGCTTGGATCCCGGTTCCATGTCGAACTCGTACTCTCTGTATTTGACTTCCTCCATGCCTCCGAGCACAAAGCCATGTTTGTCAATCAGAATTTCAAAGTCCTGATCCGGCTTCTTCAGCACCGGATATTCATGCCCCGCGTTTGCCGCCGTCACTTTTCCGGTTGAAATCTCAAGAATACCCAGCCATACAGTCACGAACATCTCTTCCTTGTTGTTTGCGCAGATAGCCTCATTGGCTTTTTCCAGCACTTCCTTTGGAGACATTCCCATCATGGCTATATTGGCCAGTATAGTCCTGGAAACCATCATGAACAGGGCTGCAGGAATCCCTTTCCCCGACACGTCCGCTATTACCAGACACAGGTGGTCGTCATCCACCAGGAAAAAGTCGTAGAAATCACCTCCTACGTCTTTTGCGGGTTTCATAGAGGCATAAATATCAAACTCGTTTCTGTCAGGAAAAGCGGGGAAGGTTCCGGGAAGAGCCTCCAGCTGAATGCGGGCTGCCAGAGAAAGCTCCGTCCTCATCTTCTCCTCTTCCGCTGTAATGGAAGTGATCTTCTCGACATAAGACTGGATCTGTTCCTCCATCTGGTCGATGGCTCTTGCCAGCTGTCCGATTTCATCCCGGTTTTTGATCACACTGGAAAGCTTCTCATCTCTCATCTCATTTTCAGAGGCGAACCGGCTGGCCTCTTTCGTGATAATCTGAAGAGGATGCAGTAATCTCCGGCCCAGATAAAACACCTGTCCCAGAGAAACAGCTGCCGCGACCAGAATCATAGTGATCAGGACCTTCCTTACGAAAGAATTACGTTCTTCTATTATTGAAGCCATCTGGTACTGTACGCACAGGATTGCCTTTGTCTTTCCGTCTTCCCCCTTCAGAGGCACCATCGCCGTAATGTGGGGATCGGTCTCAATATAACCCCTGTCCCGGACCACCAGCTCTCTTTCACTCTCCCCTTCATATAGCTTCTGATACTTCCGGCGGTAATCGTCATTGGTCGTCTCCCTCAGATAACCGAATTCATAGTGCTGGTAGCCCTGACCGGCCTTCATGGTAGAGAAGAGAAAAGTGATGTGTCCGTAGTCAGAGATATCCGGCTGAATTACATACACAAAGGTTGCGCTGGAGCGATTGCAGATCCTGTCAAGCATGTCATACACACGTGTATACTCCTCCGTCGCTCCCCCGCTGGCGGCATACTCCTCCATCCGGTCCGCGTCGACGACCGATGCAGCAATACGTGCCGTTCTAAAAGCACTGTCCGCGTATTGGTTCAGAATAGCGTTTGTAAAGCTGTTATAGCCGATCACACTGATCAATATTGAAAAAAGAGCCAGCGTGGCTATTATGTTGGCTATGCTCTTGACCGCGATTCTGTCAAAAATGGGCTTTTTCATTTCTCTCATATTTGCACGTACCCGTACTGTCGTTAATACCAGGCAGAAAGATATACCAACGGGCACCTTTACCCGTATTTACCAGCTTTTTCCAGCTCTTCCCAACCTTTTCCAGCCTTTTCCAACTTTTTCCAGCTTTTCGCGCCGGGGCTTCGGGAAGCTTACCTGCCTCGAAGGATGAAGTCCTGCCTTAACAGTATATCACAGGTTTCTGTACTTCTTTCCAAAATTAATACAAAAAATCCTGCCCGCGGCAAGGCAGGCAGGATCGTGTGTCCAGCAATTACAAATACAATGAATATATGAAACTTTCCCTGTCAGCTGCGAAGCCTCCGCAGCAGGGGAAAGAGCACACCTCCGCACGCGTTCCCCAGCGTAATCACCAGGAGACAGAGAAGGGTGCGGCCGTTCCACATACCTGCCATGGAAAAATAGTACATATCCGCCACGCAGTGCTCAGTCCCGCAGAGAATGAAAACCGCGACTCCGAACAAAAGTGAGAGGTATTTGCCCACCTCGTGGGGATTCTTGTTATATCCTTCCACGGCGATATAAATCAGGATGTCACAGAATATTCCAAGGACAAAAAGGCTGATGAGGGAATCCTCCGCCTTGACTGTGCACATCCCTGCCGCTTTCTCCTGAAGGGCAGGCCCCACCCTGGTCAGGCTCTCCAGAAAAGCTGTTGCCCAGGCCCCAACAAAGTTTCCTGCCCATATGATGGGCAGATTGATCGCGTAATCGGTGTCCCTGTCAAAGACATAGCAGACCTTTCCGGTAAAAAGGTCGAATCCAAAAGTACAGACAGTGAACAGGCCGACTGTAAAAAAGACAGCACCGAGCACCTTGTTGTCAAGAGATAAAAAAACTGTTCCGCCGATCGCTATGGAAATGCCGGCAAGTATTCCAAATACAAATGCTTCAACTCGGGATTTCAAATCTGATTCTGACCTCCGTTAATGAATGTATGTGATTTCAGCTTCGAATGCCGCGGGTTTTTGCACACCCCGCCGCAGATTCTTAAATGAATATCACAAATTCCACGTTTCGTCAATCCGCATTATCCCTGAATCGAATATTGTTATCCCTGAATCGAATTCTTCTCATTAAAAAGGCGGTACTGCTGATGCTTTCCATACGCTCCTTAAGGATCTTCTCTGCTTCAGATCCCCGTTCAATTGCCAACTGCATTTAGCTGAGCGGTCAGTTCTCAAGGGAATAGCTGATCTCATCCAGTTCAGCCGTCATGTATTCTCCCCAGCTGTATCTGGCCATGAATTCGCCCATATAGTGATATTTGGAGTCTTTCTTTTTTTCCAGCCAGTCATAGAGGTCGCATTCGATTTTGTCTACTGCGACCGCCATGCTGCCGCGCTGTTTCAGGATAATCCCTGTTAGTTTCAGCCGCGTCAGGGTATTCTGCAGATCCTGCCTGAGGTTTCTCAGGTAGGATGATTTTTTTACCGGATCTCCTTCATCCTCCCACAGGCAGGCTATAATCTCCCCGTTGGTGACCTGGGCTCCGCGCCGGCTCACCAGCAGGGCAAAAAGCTCTTTTGTTCTGGAATATTTAAATTCTACCGGCTTCCCGTCCACGAACAGCTCAAAATCCCCGAATGTCTGGGCAAATACTCTCTTGTGTCTTTTTTCCAGCGCGGGGTGTCTGAGATCGCTCAGTTCTTTTTCTATGCTTTCCGTTGAGACCGGGTTTAATATGAGTCCGCTGGCGTGCTGGACGATCGCGTCATACCCGTACTCCCTCTTATCTGTAAAGTAAATCAGGTTGACAAAGGGATAGAGTTCCTTCAGGTACTGTCCGAGGTCGATCCCGCTTATCTCCGGCATGACCGGGTTGAGAAAGGCGGTGTCGATCTCTTTCTCTCTTGCCTGTGCAAGGGCCTTAGGGCTGCTGCAGAAGCTCAGGATCTCCGCGTCAGGTTCCAGTTCCGCGATCATGTCGCAGACACTTGCCAGATATTCGCTGTTTCCGTCCACTGCAAGTATCGTCATTTTATAATCTCCCTGAACCTGACTCTTCTCAGGTGCTGCTTTTCCCGCTGCTCTCTGGTCATCCGCAGGGGATCAGGCTCCCCCACCAGCAGCATTTCTCCCTTCTCGACCGCGGCTTCCCTGAGGGGACCCGCATTCAGATCCGCTATGACCAGTGCCGCAAATCGATCGTAATTGTCGTCATCGATCACCGGAAAATGGTATCTCATCCGGTACCAGTGCTTCCGGTCCAGCCCCATGCTTCCGAAATACAGGCGGTCTGCCGTCGCCTCGACTTCCTCCGGTCCCGCAATCTGCCGGGGTTCCGCCCCCAGGTCATCACAGAACAGCATCGCATATACACGCAGGATCTGATTTCTCACCGTATCGCTTCTACCGTCGCGCTCGGTCACTGTATCCATGATCCTGTAGTAATAGTCTCTGGCCTCTTCGCTCTTTTCAAAATTTGTGACCGCGTCATAAAATTTGCGGTCAATCAGCGTATGTGCCATTTCACTTCTCCTGTCTCTCTGTCTCCACTTTTCACGGTATTCCGGAGCCTGTCCCGTCAGTGCTCCGGTATCCCAGACCACGATTGGGTTTGCCGGGATGTCGGAGAGCCTGTCCCGTCAGTGCTCCGGTATCCCAGACCACGATCGGGTTTGCCGGGATGTCGGAGACCCTGTCCCGTCAGTACTCCGGTATCGTCCTTGTCTCAAAAAGGCCGGGTCATTCGATTTTTTCAATCATTTCATTTACCGAAGCGACCATATCTTTGACCCGGTTCTGCGAGACTTCTTTCTCATCTGCTTCCGCGTAGTAGTAGAATTTGATCTTGGGCTCCGTTCCGGAGGGCCGCATGGCGAACCAGCTTCCGTCCGTCATGGTAAAGATCAGGGCGTTCTGCGGAGGAATATCCTCATAGCCATTTTTATAATCAATGGTCTTTTTCACTTCAAAGGGACCGAAGGAAGAGGGCTTTCCATTGCGGAAAGCGTCCATGATCCTGCCGATGCGCTCCTGGCCGGCCTTGCCTTCCAGCACCAGCGATACCTGGTCCTCTGAAAAATAGCCGTATTTCCTGTACAGGTCCTCGAGGGCATCCAGGATTCCCCTGCCCTGTTTCCTGCAGTATGCCGCCAGTTCCGCAACCAGCATACCTGCGGAGATGCCGTCCTTATCCCGGACCTCCTCTCCGGGGGCACAGCCGATGCTCTCTTCATAACCAAAGAAGTATTCGTATCCTTCCTTTTGGATTTCCGGAATCCTGCCGCAGATATTTTTAAAGCCGGTGAGGGACTCGACGACCCTGATCCCATAATCCAGGCAGATCGTTTTGCCGAAATTGCCGGTCACGATCGATTTGATCATGGCGCATTTATCCGGCAGTGTCCCGTGCTCTTTTTTGCTCTGTGCTATATAGGCGATCAGAAGAGCGCCCGTCTGGTTGCCGTTAAGGGGGATATATCCGCCTTTTCCGTCGGACACCTCGATCGCCATGCGGTCCGAATCGGGGTCTGTGGCAATGAGCACTTCGGCGCCCGTGCCGGTGCCCAGTTTTTCCGCCAGGGCAAAAGCCTTTGGATTCTCAGGGTTAGGGAAAGGGACTGTCGTAAAGTCCGGATCCGGATCCTTCTGTTCGGGCACGATCTGAAAATGCGTAAATCCCCTCTCCTTCGCCATCTGCATCATGGGTATGCTTCCCGCTCCGTTCAGGGGTGTATAGACGACCGGGACATCAAGATCCAGCTCTTCGTCCGGGCGCTGTGCCAGCGAGAGGATGTAGTCCATGTAGCTGCGGTCCATCTCTTCTCCCAGCATTGTGATCATGCCCTTTTCAACCGCCTGGCTGAGGGGGATTCTCTTGAACTCGTCAAACATATCCAGCTTTTTAATACAGGCCAGCATGCCGTCCGAAACCTGACCGGAAATCTGGGCTCCGTCTTTCCAGTACACCTTGTAGCCATTGTATTCCTTGGGGTTGTGGCTGGCAGTCATGTTGACACCGGAGACCGCCCCCAGCTTTCTGATAGCATAGGAAAGTTCCGGTGTGGGACGGAGCGACGGAAACAGATACGCCCTGATCCCGTTCCCCGCGAAAATCTCAGCCGCCATTTCAGAGAACTCCTTCGAGTGATAGCGGCAGTCGTAGGCGATCACAACTCCCCTGGCAGGGTCCTCCCCCGACTGGAGGATATAATCGGCGATGCCCTGGGTTGCGCGGCCCACCGTGAGGTCGTTCATACGGTTGGTGCCCGCCCCGCAGATACCCCGCAGACCGGCAGTTCCGAATTCAATTTCCATATAAAAGCGCTCTGTGATCTCCGTCTCGTCGTCCCCGACAGCCACAAGCTCATCGTACAGGCTCCTGAGAGAAGGATCTGTGCTGTCCTTCAGTTTTTCAACCCATTGTCTGTATATCTCCATAGCGTTCATATTTACTCCAGTCTCCCCATATGCAGGGGGCGCTTTCCGCGCACAATACAATTCCGATGGACTGCGAAGCAGTACATTCACTAGAAATCCCCTATAAATTCACTGTAAATCCCCTATATACTTCCTATTCTATTCATTTCCTATAGTCCGACGTTGAGAAAATGACTGCAGACACCCGGGCAGGCCCGGCATTTACAGCCGCTTTCCCCACTGCTTCATACAATATAAGTATATCACCTGACACCGCTGTGTGGGGCGTCTTTTGAGGGGGCTTCCGGTGAAGGTTATCGGTAAAGGTTATCGGTGAAGGTTATCGGTGAAGGCAGCTGGAAGAGGCTGCCGATGCAGATTGTGATTCTGGGTTTTTTGAAGATTGTATTCCTCGATTATTTTGGAAAATGTACTTCTGTGATTTTTACTGAAGATTGTAATTCTGTGATTTTTACTGAAATTGCAATTCTGAAATTTTTACTGAAGATTGTAATTCCGTGATTTTTCTTGACTTTAAAAAAGCTGGCATTTATAACTTATATTGCTGTGGTCATTCCAAAAGGAGCCCATAGATAAGGAAAAAAAAGAATCATTCCAGGTGGAGGTGTTTTTTGGATAAAAAAGCAATTGCGGAAATACGTAAACTGATGACGCTGAAGAACTGCCGGATCGATCGGATCCGGGGCTGTTATGTGGACGAAAACAGAGAGATTGTAACCGAGCTGCACGAGACCTTCCTGGCTCTGGAAGAGTCCACAGTGGAAAAATATTGCGAGATCTTCAGGCAGACGCTGGGCGGAAAGCCCGGCAAAAATCTGTTTAACCTGGAGTTTCCGCTTGAAGAGGAAGCACCCGGCGGAAGGCAGGATATGCTGAACAGGCTTTTGCAGTCCGGGCTGGAAGACAAGGCCCTGGTGCGCGCCTTTTTTGACAAGGTGATCGAGACCGCGGCTTTTCCGGAGAAATATCTCATCCTCCTCGCGCACGGTGTCTATGATATCCCCGGGCGCACTTCGGACGGAATTGATATGGAAGACGCCTCTGACTATGTCTATTCTTTTATCCTGTGCAGTCTCTGCCCCGTCATTCTTTTGAAAGAAGGACTCTGCTATGACTCTGAGACAAGGAGTTTTCTGGACCGCAGGAACGACTGGGCAGTTCAGCGTCCCGACACGGGATTTCTGTTCCCTTCCTTTAACGACCGCGGGACAGACCTTCATCAGTCCCTGTTTTTCGCCCGCCGGCCCGACGAGCTGCACGAGGAGATTCCTGCAGAGCTTCTGGGTTGTCCCATGCCGCTCCCCGAAGAGGATCAGCGCGGGGTCTTCAAGAACGTCGTCGAAGTCACGCTCGGCAGGGACTGTGATTTTGAAAATGTAAAAAATGTCCACGAAGCCATTGGACAAATCGTTGAGGAAGAGAAAGACAGCGGGGAGCCCGCCAGGATCGAGAAGGTCCAGCTCCGCCGAATTCTCTATGAAAACGGCGCCCCTCAGGAGTCACTGGAGACCTTTGACCAGGCCTTTGACGAAGCGGTCGGCGAAGGAGGCTCTCTGATGGCAGAGAACGTCGCTGATATCAAAAAGCTGGAGATCAAGACCCCCAGCCTGCGGATCACCGTCAAGGCGGAGATGGCCGATATGATCCGCACACGCTTTATCGACGGGGTCGAATATCTCACCATCCCCGTCGCGGACGACATAGAAGTCAACGGCATCCGCATTCTGCAGTCCAGAAAGCAGTGACAATTGCGGAAGAATCCGGCCGGCACCTCCCGCCCGAATCCGACGCATGACCTGACATAATTACGTTACACAGGAGCCTCAAAATAATAAACGCAGCTGTTCTGTACGATCCGGCTTTCAATCAACCGGCTCCACATAACAGCTGCGTTTTTTTGCTTTTTCGGGAGGAGACAGGGGACGGTTCTGTGTCTCCTCCTTGGGGAAAAAGGAGACACAGAACCGTCCCCTGTCTCCTTTTCGAGATTTTATCCGTGTCAGTTATAGTGTCAGTTATAGATGACAATCGGTGTTCCGGGGACAATGTTGTTGTACAGGGTCTCAGCTACTGATGACGGCAGATTGACACAGCCGTGAGAGCCGTTCCCCTTATACTCCTCGCCGCCGAACACGGTTTTCCACCAGGCGTCATGAAGTCCCTGTCCCTCATAAAAAGGCATCCAGTACTGGACCTTGGTGGTATATTTCTTCTTGCCTTCGCCGCCCTTGAGTGTCGCGGGGCTCTCTTTGAAGGCAAGGGGGAAGACGCCGCTGGCGGTCCCCTGATCCAGAGTCACATCGCCCGTCACGACATCGCTCTCAAGGAACAGCGCGCCGTTCAGGTAGTACCACATATGCTGGGCGCCGATACTGACCTCGACATAAGTGCCGTTCAGGTCATCCTGGCCGTTCCTGCTCAGGTAGCAGGGATCTCCCCAGTCATTATTGGTCAGATAAATGGGCTCTCTCTCCACGGATTGTCCGGAGAGGATATCCTGCGTAAGCTGTGCCGCCTCCGACTCTTCCAGGATCGTGTAACCATATTCGTTGAGACCTGCAGGGAAGGTCACTTCCCCGCCCAAGGAAGTGGTAAAAACGCGGTCGCGGTATCTGGTGTTATACTTTTCCGCCAGTCCGCTGACGTATTCCGTCACCTTTTCCTGACGGAGAGTGACTTCATCGTCCTTTATCTTGATCCAGTTCATGAAGTCCTTGAAATCAAGCGTCTCAGTCACGCTGCCAAAGACATAGGTAATGGTCTCGTCCGCATACTCATTGAGCATACTGCACTTTTTCTGCAGACGCTTGTTTGAAGCGGTCAATTCCGGCACGATATAGAGAGACGAGGGGATAGTCCGCACTATGCTGTATCCCTCAGTCTTGTCTCCGGGCTGAGCTGCCGCCGCACTGTCCGTCTCCGCCTTTTTTCCCTCAGATGCAGCATCTGCGCTCTTCTGCTTTTCTTTCTCTCCCTCAGGTGCAGCATCTGCTTTCTTCTGCTCCGCTTTTTCCCCATCGGAAGGAGCCGCCGCGGGAGTCTGTTCCTCCGACGTATTGCCGGATTGAGCAGATGCCTTGCCGTCAGGATCGGTTTTGGTCACAAATACCACATCGATCTCTTTCTTCAGCCATTCGCGAAGATCCTTGTCGTGCAGCTTGGTACCCTGCACCTCCGGCTGGATAATGCATTTTCCCTCTTCATCGCTGTAGACGATCTTGGCGTTGGTGTTCTCCTTACGCTTAGCGGTGAACGCTTTTTTCGTAACTGCCTTTTTGTAAGTATCCTCTGAGAAAGTAAAGGGTATATCCAGGGAAAACTCATTGCCGTTGACAAGGCTCTGCATAAGCGTGTCTCTGTCCGTCTTCTCTGATTCCATAAATCCGGTGAGAGAAGCTTCAAAAGCCTCTTCATCCAGCGCATAGCCCAGTTCGGGCAGAGTAGCCCGGAAGATTTCCTTTCCGTCCTCCATAAGGACCACTTCTCCGGCAGCAACCTCCGAGGCATAGCCGGCAGTCACCTGAGCAGGGGTCTGCCCGGAAACATCCTTTCCGTTGACGACTGATCCCTGCAGAAAAGCATTTCCTCTCTGAAGCGAACCCATATAGTAAGCGCCTGCGCCCGCAAAGGTAGCCAGCGCCGCGATTATGACCAGTATCCCTAAAAAAATTCCTTTTTTCATTTAATACTAAAAACCTCTATTCTCAATAACAGTCTCACTAATAGTATCAATAATAGTATCACTGATAGTATCAATAATAGTACCGATAGCAGTCTCACTGATAGTATCAATAATAGTATCACTGACAGTACCAATAATAGCATCAATATAGTTTATAGTTCGACTCTTACGCAAGTTACCCACACTCTGCAATCAGGAATGTCACATCATTATATCACGCCTGTTTTTTTTATCCACTAAAAATCTCATTTGTTTTCCAAAGATTCTCTTAAAATACATTGGCGAAATACATGAACACATGAAACGGTACATTAAAAAAGGACTTCAATGCCCAAAAACATAAAAACAGGAATCATACAAAACATATGAAATCACAAATAAAGCACATAAATGCATAAACGATCACGCACAAGTCCGGATCCTGAGCGGGAACACGCCTTCCTTGAAATCCTCTCCGGAATGCCGTTCTCAGGCTGTTACATAGAAACCTTGCTTTGCCTGCTGTTTTTGTGCATTTTCACCATCATATTACCTGACTGCCCTTTTAGCAGCCTCATTTTCCACTGTCTTTTTAGTAAAATTGTATATTTTTTGTTGTTTTTCCCACTTACATGAAATCGATTTCAGTTGTACAATGCTCGCATCAGAGATGAAACAGAGAGACGCCGGCAGGCCCATTTCACAAAGCATGCGGCGATCCGAAAAATCTCTGATGCGCATATGCGCAGCATCTATTTTACAGCGTGCGGTTCTGCCGCCTGCTGCACCCCCGGAAGAAAAACCGCACCCGTGGTTTTAACCGGAGCTCTTAGCACCTCATGATGTAGAAAGGAGGTACTGAAATGTTTGATGTTATGAAATATGCAGCCGACCATCAGGTTGAGGTTGACGTCCGTCCCGGTACACTCCCTGTTGTCTGGGAGATTTTCATCAGAGACAGAGGCCTTGATCTTGTAGAGTTCACACAGATCCTTGACCGTGAACTTGAGCGCCAGCACAACATTGATCTGTATCTGGAAAAGCGCTGTGACGCAATGATGGCGGAAATCACAGAGGTCAGACGTCTTAACAAAAGAATCGCCTGATATCTAAAAGAAAAAATGCCTGAGTTCGTCGGGCAGCACGCGTGAACAGCAAAACATATTTACAGGCAGCTGCTCCGCAGAAGTGCGTATTGCCGCTTCATCGTTTTATTTCAACTGAATACTTTACAATTTTTGATTATATAAATACTTTTATTTATTCTTATATACCTTAATATCGTATATCAAGCCACATTCTATTGTGACGGAGTATCTGTGAAAATACCCGCGAAAGACGGTTCGCCGTGCTTTTCGAACGGGAGATCACAGATCAGAATCTTACAGCGGGGCTGTTCGCGCATAGCGACAGCCTCTTTTTTTTGCGAAAAACAGGTTTTTCCCTAATCCGTCCGCCTTTTACTCCGGGAGAGAGATTTCCCGATACAAACTTCCCGACACAAATTTCCCGGCACAGACTTCCCGATACAGACTTCCCAATCTGTCCGTTTTTAAAGCCGGGGGACGGTTTTCCCCTGATTTAAAGTATCTGAAACCGTTAAAAAGAGACAGAAACACAATCTTCCACTCACCGGAATCCGCTTTCTGTCTCTACTTTGGTGTTTTTTATCGGCTTTTGTCAGCCAAATGTCTTTACGCCGGATCATGCGAAAAAACTCCCCCGGTTTCAGTTGGGGATTTTCTCTGACGTGCGGGCCGCTGCTGTGACCGGCGATCCTCTGCTGCTGCGGCCGCCTGTCAGTTGCTATAACCGGCGGTCTGCGATTCAGCCTGCCGCTGTAGAGGAGCTCTGCGGCCGCCTGCCAGTTGCTTTAACCGGCGGTCTGCGATTCAGCCTGCTGCTGTGGAGGAGGTCCGCGGCCGCCTGTTTAATTGGCAATGGCCTCCTCTGTATCCTTATCGAAAATATGGATCTTGTCAATGTCAAAGGAAACAGTCAGCTTGTCTCCGGGACGAACCCTGGTGTCAGATTCCACACGCGCTGTCACTGCGCTGCTCCCCAGTTCGAAATAGAGAAAGACCTCCGCTCCGAGCAGTTCGTACACGTCGCAGGTCACCTGGAAGTCGAATCCCTGATTCCCGAATGCAAAGCTCTCTTTTTTTTCGAAAATGTCCTCCGGGCGGATTCCGAGGATGACGCTCCTGCCGTCCCACTCTCCGTCGATGAGGGGTTTCGCCTTTTCTTCAGGGAGGGGAATACTCTGTCCTTCAAGTTCAAGAAATGCCCTGGTGCCCGAAATGCGCACTGTCGCATCGAGGAAATTCATCTGAGGAGAGCCCATGAATCCCGCCACAAACAGGTTGCAGGGTTTTTCATACAGATTCTGAGGAGAGTCGATCTGCTGCACTACGCCGTCTTTCATGACGACGATCCGGGTTCCCAGTGTCATCGCCTCCGTCTGGTCATGTGTGACATAAATGATCGTGGTGCCCAGTCGCTGGTGGAGTTTGGCAATTTCCGCCCTCATCTGGACACGGAGTTTGGCGTCCAGGTTGGAGAGGGGCTCGTCCATAAGGAATACCTTGGGCTTGCGGACGATCGCCCTGCCCATGGCAACACGCTGCTTCTGGCCGCCTGACAGGGCCTTGGGCTTGCGGTTGAGGAGTTCAGTCAGGTCCAGAATCCTGGCGGCCTCCCTGACTGCCCGGTCGATTTCCTTTCTCGGAACCTTATGAAGCTTCAGGCCGAAGGCCATATTATCATAGACCGTCAGATGGGGGTACAGGGCATAGTTCTGGAAGACCATGGCGATGTCTCTGTCCTTTGGTTCCACATCGTTCATATACTTGCCGTCGATGCGGAGCTCGCCGGAAGTGATGTCCTCAAGTCCCGCAATCATGCGAAGAGTCGTGGTTTTCCCGCAGCCTGACGGGCCTACGAAAATAATGAATTCCTGATCCGCGATCTCCATATTGAAATCTATGACAGCATGAACTCCGTTCGGATACACTTTGTTGACATCTTTGAGCGATATACTTGCCATTTTATTTCCTCCACGGTCAGGCAGGCCAGGCTGCAGAATATAAATAAATAAAAATGAATAAACATAAGATTCTACAGCAGGAACCTTTTTTGTCCGGCTTCCTGAAACTGTCTTCTGAAACTGTCTTCTGAAACTGTCTTCCTGATCTGCCTTCTCTCACCCTCACCTATCTAATTCCGGCTCAGGTTTTCATCCGGATTGTGATTTTATTTTTTCCTCTATTTTCAAAAAAACCGGGCTGTACATCAGCGCGCACAAAAAGCCGGGGCCGGTCAGGCCGAACAGCATTTCCACAGGCAGAAAGGCGGGAATAATCCTGGCCGCCGCCGGAAAGGAGAGTGTGACCAGAGCCATGACCAGAGTCCGGGGCGGAGAAGATATAGCCAGCCGGGCTGCGTTGCGGATGGTTCCCGCCACTGTATTCTCAAAACGCGCAAGGAGGGGAAACACATACAAAAAAACAAGTGCGGCAAATATCCCTGCGCCCGCCAGCATGTACCTGACAAAGATAAGAAAGCTCCGGCCAGTGCCGTCTGAGCCGCCTGTCAGGAAAAAATCCAGGACCAGCAGGGCGGCAAACAGAAGAAACAGGCTCCAGACAGCTGTCGCCTGACGAAAATTCTGCCTGAAAGAACGCAGAAAATCCGCAGTTATATATCCCTCCTCCTGTCTCACGATTTTCAGGAGGACGTAATGCATAGCAGTCATGGCCGCCCCCGCCGTGATTACCGGAACACAGCACAGAAGGGTGATCAGATTCAGAATCGCCAGGTCCGCTATGATGGCAAGCGTTCCCATCAGGGGGCCTTCCGGATCAAAAATACTCACGCTATCTGACCTCTTCTTTCACCTTTTCCGCCGTCTCGTTGATTTCCTTTACAGCGTAATCCGCCGCTGCCTCAGCCGCCTTATCGATTGCTTCATCTACTTTTTTCGAAGCTTCTTCCCTGACTTTTTCCTTCACCCGGTCGACTCCGCCCGCAGCTCTTTCGTAGAGGGGAGTATCTTCACTTTTCCTGACCTTCACGCTGCTGTCTTTGCCGGATCCACTGTCTCCGGAATCATTTTTCCCGGATTCTTCCTTTTGAGCTTCTTCCTTTTTGGATTCTTCCTTTTGGGATTCTTCCTTTTGAGCTTCTTCCTTTTGGGGTTCTCCCTTTTGAGATTCCACTTTTGGGGATTCGTCTGTTCCGGATTCTTCAGTTCCGGATCCTTCTTTTTGTGACTTATCTTGCCGGGATCCGCCCTTATCGGAAGTATCTTTTCCGGAATCATCTTTTCCGGAAGCATTTTTCCCGGAATTCTCTTTATCGGAAGTTTCTTTCCCGGAACCCTCGTTCCCGGATCCGGTGTCTGTTCCTGCTCCGGACGCCTTTTCAATCAGTTTTCCCGTATTCTCTTTTAAATCCTCAGCTGCCTTGCCGATCTTCTCCCTGTTTTCTCTTCGGCTGATTATATCCCAGAGTCTCTCTGCCATTTTTTCAGGAGAGAAGCCGAGTTCATCCAGTTTGCTGATGGCTTCCGCCAGCTTTTTCTTCTCTGCATCCGCATCGAAATGATAGTCTTTTATAAACTGCGGGATCTCGAAGTTCTTTTTGGATTTCTTTTTGGAAGTCTTCTCTTCGTCCGGATTATCGTGCCCTGAAGGCATCATCAGACCGCCCTGTTCGGGCGGGTCTCTGAAAGCCTTCCCTTTGATCTTCCCGAAAGGATCAATTCTTTCAGGAACAGGGCTTGCAGAAACAGTGCTTTCAGAAACAGCGCTTTCAGAAACAGGTCTTACAGAAACAAGGCTTACATAAGCAGATCTTACAGGATCAGCTTTTACAGAAACAGTTCTTGCGAGAACAAGTCTTGCGGGAACAAATCTTTCTTCTGATACAAGCTGAGCGGCCTCTGTCATCCGTCCCGGGATCCGATCTGTTTCTGCCGCGTGGACAGCAAGTGCCGAAGCGGGTCTGAGGGCCAGGAAGAGTGCCAGGAGCAGGATCAGCCCGCCATATCTTTTTTTCTTTATCATCTTCAGCATACCTCTCACCGGTTCCTGAAAAATACCGGTTCCTGCACCATGCATGCCCGATCTTCACCGGCTCCTCGTGCGCGAGGCATTTCTGTTCCTGCCAGCAGACACAGGATCACTGCATCGGACAGTTCATGCCGAATTCTTCACAGAGAGAGACAAAGCGGGCCTGTTCTTTTTCCTTGACTGCCTTGGAGAGGTCATTCATGCAGTGGTGGATCACGTCTGCGTCTTTGAGAGCCTCATCCATGGGGCTGTCCACAATGAGCTTGTCATCATGGTGATAGATTGCGGAGCAGATGGCATCGGTCTCTTCCTGGTTCGTGAGACCGAGCTCTCCCAGGATCTGTCTTGCCAGATCCGCGCCCTTGTGCGCATGGTCATCATAGGAACCTGTTTTGTATGCATGCAGGTCATGAAGCATGGCAGCCATAGACAGGAGTTCCGCGTCCAGACCGCGTTTCTGAGCGATCATAGTGGCTGCCAGCGATACACCGTAGAGATGCGCAACGGCACCGGTTCGCTTGTCCGGGTTTTCCATGCGGTTGATCTCCGCATCCACAATCTTCCTGAGTTCTTTCAGCCTTCCCATCATTATACCTCATCCTATTCATTTACTTTGTGAACATTTGGTTTTTTCTGTCTGCGCGGCGGAGCCTGTATGGCCCTTATTCAGAAAAAATATATCTGCAGACAGCCTGCACGTGACGCAATTCGAAAAAAATGTTTATCTGCAAATGGCCTGTATGAGCAGCAATTCAGCAACAAATACTGATAAACGAAGACTTCACCGCCGCCTGGTCTCAGGTATCTCAGCAGTGAAGTCCACCGCCGCCCTCCAGTCCGGAATGTACCGGCCGGGAGGGCGTCAAAAATGTTTCAAATGATTGATCAGCCGATCTCGCTTCCCGCGGGAACGTTCTTCCCTGCTTCAGGAACCATGAGGGCAAGGCTTCCGTCGGGAGCCTCCGCACAAAGGATCATACCCTCGGATACAAGGCCGGCCAGTTTGGCGGGCTTGAGGTTGGTGATGACCATGACCTTTTTGCCTACCATTTCCTCAGGGCTGTAATATTTACGGATTCCGGACACAATCTGGCGAACCTCGGAGCCGATCTTAACCTGAGAGCAGAGAAGCTTTTTGGACTTCTTGACTGCCTCACAGGCAATGACCTCACCGATCTGGAACTGGCATTTGGCAAAATCGTCGATGGTGACTTCGGGCTTCTTCTCCACTTCGGGAACAGCTTCCTCGGCCGCTTCAGCCGCAGGTTCTGCCTTTTCGCCGTTCTCGGCCGCCTCAGCCGCAGCTTCCGCCGCCGCTGCCGCGCGCTGCTTCTCCATGATGACTTCGACCTTCTTCATGACCTCTTTCTGGTCCAGGCGGGCGAAGAGGATCTCGGGCTTGTCAGTGACATGGAACTCGTCTCCCGCGGCTCCGAATGTTCCCAGAGTCTCGAAATCACGGATCTCCGTGCCCAGCATGCGGACAGTCTTCTCCGCGGTCTCAGGCATGAAGGGAGCCAGCAGAGAGACACCCATGGTGATGCCTTCCACCAGGTTGTAGAGCACGTTGGAGAGACGTTCCTTCTTGGACTCGTCGCGGCCAAGGATCCAGGGCTCAGTCTCGTCAATATACTTGTTGAGGCGCTTAAAGACGGTAAAGATCTCAGTCAGAGCATCCGCCGCGCGCAGATCATCCATCTTCTTCTCGACTTTTCCGTAGGCAGCTGTGGCGACAGCCTTCAGGTCATCGTCAAATGCCTTTGCCTTTTCGGCTTCTTCTTCAGTCAGGCCGGCGAAGGAACCGGTGTTCCTGATGGTTCCGCCCAAATACTTGTTGGACATTGCGATCGTGCGGTTCACCAGGTTGCCCAGGGTATTGGCCAGGTCGGAATTGATTCGCTCCGCGACCAGTTCCCATGTGATCACGCCGTCGTTCTCATAGGGCATTTCGTGCACGACGAAGTAGCGGACAGCGTCCACGCCGAAGATGTCCACGAGGTCATCCGCGTAAATGACATTGCCCTTGGTCTTGGACATTTTTTCGCCGCCCTGCAGCAGCCAGGGATGGCCGAAGACCTGTTTGGGAAGCTCCACGCCCAGAGCCATCAGGAAGATGGGCCAGTAAATGGTGTGGAAACGGACGATGTCCTTGCCGATCAGGTGCAGGTCGGCAGGCCAGTATTTATCGAAGAGCGGATCACTGTTGCCGTCCGCGTCATAGCCAAGGCCTGTGATATAGTTGCTCAGCGCATCGAGCCAGACATAGACGACATGGCCGGGCGCGAAGTCCACAGGAATGCCCCAGGAGAAAGAGGAGCGGGAGACGCACAGATCCTGCAGGCCGGGCAGCAGGAAGTTGTTCATCATCTCGTTCTTTCTGGAGACGGGCTGGATGAATTCGGGGTGAGTATTGATATGCTCGATCAGGCGGTCTGCGTATTTTTTCATACGGAAGAAATACGCGTCCTCCTGTGCCTGGTGGACAGGGTTGCCGCATACAGGACATTTGCCCTCTTCCTCAATCTGGGAAGGGGTATAGAATGCCTCGCACTCCTGGCAGTACATTCCGCTGTAGTGGCCAAGATAGATATCGCCCTGGTCGTAGAGCTTTTTGAAGATCTTCTGGATCTGGCGCTCATGATCGGGGTCGGTCGTGCGGATAAAGCGGTCGTAGGATGTGCCCATCAGGTCCCAGAGACGCTTGATCTCGGCTGCGACTTCGTCGACAAATTCCTTGGGGCTCTTGCCTGCGCGGGCCGCCCTGGACTCGATCTTCTGTCCGTGCTCGTCGGAACCTGTCATGAAGCGGACATCGTAACCGTCCGCCCTTTTATAGCGGGCAATGCAGTCCGCCAGGACGATCTCATAGCTGTTGCCGATATGCGGCTTGCCGGACGTATAGGCGATTGCAGTTGTGATATAGTATTTTCCTTTATTTTGCATGGTGGTTTTCCTCCTATTTATACCTTCCCTTACCAGCACAGGACTTCAGCGCCCTTCTCGGTGACCAGAACCTGAATCTCCCACTGTGCGGAGGGCTTGCCGTCCTGCGTGTAGATGGTCCAGCCGTTATTGGCGTCCTGATAGATTTTGTCTGTTCCCATGTTGACCATGGGCTCTATGGTAAACACCATTCCGGGCACCATGAGCATTTCAGTGCCGGGTTCGGATACATAGCTCACAAAAGGATCTTCGTGAAATTCAAGGCCGATGCCGTGTCCGCCTATCTCACGGACCACAGAGTATCCGTTTTTGACCGCGTGGGCATGGACCTTGCTGCCCATATCACCGAGATAAGTCCAGGGGATCACCGCCTCCAGACCAATCTCTACACACTCCTTCGTCACTTGAACCAGACGCCTCTTCTCTTCAGAGACATCGCCGATGCAGTACATTCTCGAGGAATCCGAGAAATATCCGTTCAGGATCGTCGAGCAGTCGACGTTGATGATATCGCCGTCCTTGAGGATGTGCTTCTCATCCGGAATGCCGTGGCACACCTCTTCGTTGATCGATGTGCACACGCTCTTGGGAAAGCCCTCGTAATGCAGCGGGGCAGGGATGCCGCCCATGCGGACCGTGGTATCATAGACGATCTTGTCGATGTCTTCCGTGGGCATGCCCGCACCGATTTCTTTCGCGACCGCATCCAGGCAGGCCATGTTGATCTCGGCGCTCTTCTTGATCCCATCGATCGCTGTCCTGTTTTTGATCAGGCTCCTGTCGGGCACGATCGCGCCGTAAAGCTGATACTTCCTGAGCTTATCGTCGAAATTCATGTGGCAGGTCTTGTACTTGCGACCACTGCCGCACCAGCACGGATCGTTCCTCTCTATCTTCTGCTTTCCCGAACGAATCATATTTACTTAGTTCCTCTCTATGTAAAAATATTAATTTATAAAACGATTTTTCAGCAGGCCGCCGCGATGTTTAAACTGTACCCAGTAGATTGGGCATCAGTATTCCGACATACAAAACAGCCTGAGTATTTCTCTTTTAACAGCCAACTTATACAATATCATTTTAACTGCACTGAGTCAATTCAAGACTAACCGGCTGTGCTCTTCCATATATGACTTCCATATATAACTGGCCGCCTGTGCTCTTCCGCGTTCTTCGCGTTCTCTGTGCCCTCCGGTCGAAACGGGCCGCCTGTGCTCTTCCATTGAATACCGGCTGTCCGTGTCCTCCATTGAACACCGATTGTCCGTGTCCTCTGGACAAAAACTTTGCTATGCCCTGAAGACCTTTGAATATCCATAAAAAATCGGCAAAAAAGATTTCCTTCAAAGTCATTGCGAAAACACTTTTCTACCGATTTGATCTTCTATTCAGATTATGCCGATTCCTTCTATTCCCTCTGCACTGCTCCCTCTGCACTACTGGTCTTTTCCGCTGTCGGGCTCCTCCTGCACTACTGCTCTTTCACGCTTTCGGACTCATCCTGCGGCACAGAGTTTTCGGATTCAGGCTGTCCTTCCGTGTCCGGCGAGGAGTCCTGCCGGTCCTGTTCCGCCTGTCTGGCTTTAGCCAACTGTTCCTCCCTCCTCTGCTCTGCTTCCCTCTCGTATTTCAGGTACTCGCTGAATCTGGCGCCCAGCACATTGAGCATGGCTCCGCAGGCGGCGAAGCAGATCATGCAGATTCTGCCCAGGGTGCTTCCGAACAGGATCAGGAGCTGGCCCATGGTCGGGATGTGCCTGGCGACAATGCCGACCATATTTTCATAATCCACTTTGCTCAGATCTTCTCCGTCATTCGCGTCGCCCTTTGTGGTGAAGGTGCCATTGATGACGTCATTTTCTTTCACGCGGTGCATGACAACGCTGTCTCCGCTGTTAAATACGATGACATCGCCCTTTTCTACATCGGCCGGGTCGATTTCCTTCACGTATATAATGCTGCCGATCGGTATGGCCGGCTCCATTGATCCGCTGACGACATTATAAATATCATATCCCATAAACTGGGGAACAGTGAGCGGGAGAGCCACCGCGATCACTGTTATGAGCATCAGTGTTCCGATCAATGAACAGAAGGCAGGTACATACATCAGCATCCCGCCCTTTTTCTGTGTGGGATATCCGTCAGTATCTGTCCTCTGCTGTTTTTTCTTTTTTGGATGTTTTTTTGCCATTGCCGCCTCTTTTAGTCAATTTTCTGCCTTAATACCGGGGATGCAATCATCTTTTCTGTTTTTATTCGTCTCTACTATTCTAAATGCTTGCGGCGCAAAAAGCATTCACTTCCCTGTATTTTTTTTATTTTTTATTACAAAAGTATTTTTTATGATTGAAATCTGTGCTCTTTTTGCAAAAACTGAGTTTCTATTTAAATATAACTTGCCCAACCAGTGAGACTATATAAAAGCCTATATCAGCTCTGGTTGAGGCGATTACCAGGTCAGGAGTAGGAAGGATTTTCCGCAAA
>Ga0310695_10002204_pt1 | contig 41977 bp, 40 predicted proteins | sample RumenRJG_04DNA_FD_203882 | JGI IMG/M metagenome (GOLD analysis project Ga0310695, IMG submission 203882) | Bovine rumen microbial communities from Lethbridge, Alberta, Canada - RJG_04 (v2) (version 2) | ecosystem: Host-associated > Mammals > Digestive system > Stomach > Rumen | place: Canada... | reverse complement strand
TATAGTAAGAGTTTATGATTCCGATAATCGAAACGAACGAAATAAAGCCACTCACAAGATACATCGCCGTAAAAACAATTTTGTTTACTTTTACAGAAGTCCTTGAAAGAACTTTATGAACAGCCCAAAAAGAAAGAAAACTAACTAAAATTCCTAAAAGATATCCCGTGCATTTTGCAAGATACATCGTCGAAAAATATGTGTCGTACATTCCCAAAAAATGAAATGGAAGTGAAAAAATCACCGGAATTTTATAAAGCATGAGACATGAAACAAACACAAAGCCTAAAATCACGAGCACAGTTTCGATTTTTTTTGAAGAATTTTCCCGCCTTATAGAATATAACCAGAGCAAAACCGCATAAAAAAGGCCCATTATCAATGACGCGGAAAGGAGGTAAATATTATTTATCTGGTTATATTTTATAAGACGCTTCTCACGCAAAAAAGACACGAAAACAACAAAAACAAGCATCACAATTACGGACTTAAAGAAATTTCGCCCATTTTTTTCTGAACCAAACAAACTGACCCATGAACTTATAATGCCAAGCAAGACGAACGGAATAAAAAGATTCTGCACGACCTCAAAAAGATTTTTAGCCATTATTTTCTCATTAAAGAAGACTGCCCGCCATAAAACGGACAGTCATTTTATTTTGTAATTTAGATATTATTTGTATTCAGGCTGAACCTTCTTGCCGTCGAATACCCAGTCTTTGAACTCAACTGTGAGCGGTTTGTCGTTCTTCCAGTATTTCTGCAATGTTGAGCCTGGTTTTGTGTCATCATCTGTATGAATGAAGTAGTTGTTCTCTGCAGGGCTGTGGATGATGAAACATGCTGTGTAAGTTCCGGCCTTGTTCAGATTGATGTTAGCACCGTAGTGAGGACCGTCAGAAGCGTTCATCTGCATAAATGTCCCCTTTGCCTCGACATTTTTTGTCTTCTGGTCAACAACTTCGTAATCAACTGTGAGTCCTGGAACGAACTGGTCCACTACGAAACCAAGGTCATTCTCCATAGCGGCAATGTCAGCCTCGATGTGCATTGTGAAATCTGCACCTTTCTGTGTATTGCCCTCGCCTGATTTCATATCAACTGCCTGGAAGTAAACGCCATTTACAGCAAGAAAACCTGCTTTCTGCTCGTCGCCGATGTCATGCTCGACAAATCCGCCCTCGTCTGCCTCTTCAGCTTCTTTTGCAGCAGATGAAGTTGCCTTTGCCTCTTCTTTTTTGCCCCAAGGCCATGCGAATACAGTTGTGACTGCCAAAGCAGCGACCAAAACAAAAGACAATGTCTTTTTCATTGTGAAACTCCTTATGGTAAAAACCACTTTTTTTGTATTTTGAAGAGGGATAAAAGCCCGATTGAAAATCAACCGTTGGAGAAAGCTTCTAATCCTCGTTCTTCCTTTTTGAAATTGCCTTACCAATAACAAGGCTTGCAACTACGACCACCAGGGCAATCACCTGAGCTGCCAGCGTCTCGACGTAAGGGAAAATTCCCAAAATTGAGATTGTCGGAATACCCTCGATTACTTTCGGACTAATCCAGCCCGCATCAACGAACTCGCTGATTCCGCCACCCACGAAAGAAACAACCATAACAAACATCAGAATTGATGTAGCGTAGAAGAACGGCTTGAGCGGCAATTTTTTACCAGTGATGATGATTGCCTTGTAAACGAACACCAAAAGGACAATTGCGAGCACAATTCCAAGAATAACAGCTGAAATCGTGCCGCTTCCGTCAGAACCTGCAAACATCGCCTGATAGAAAAGTATTACCTCAGCTCCTTCACGGAAAACCGCAAGGAAACATGTAAACGCAAGGCTGAACATGCTTTTTTTGTCAACTGAGGCCTGAATCTTTCCTTTGAGATAATTCGCCCAAGCTTTGCTCTCCGCCTTTGAAATCATCCAGTTTGAAGTGTAGAAAAGAACTGCCACGGCTATGAACATGGTCACGCCTTCTACAACTTCCTGCCCCTGTCCACTCTCAAAGCCAAATTTAGTAAGACCAATAAGAATCAAAGCCATCACAATAGAAGCTAGGATTCCTATGAGCGAACCTTTATAAACCGTGCCAAGATTATTTTCGTTTCCGCTTTTTCTAAGATAAGCAATAATAGCACCTACGATAAGGATTGCCTCAAATCCTTCACGAAGAAGAATCAGAAGGGAAGCAATGACACTTGCCCACCACTGAGCACGCCCCTGTTTTTTTGTCAAATCAGCGGCCGTTTTTGAAATCAGCTCAGAAAGTTCTGTGATAGACTGAACAACCTCTGGCTTTGCCTCGCGATCCAAAATCATATTTTTGGTCTTCGTATACAAATCGACGATTTTGGAATCTGCTTCATTTCCAAGCGTATTCGCTACATTTTCCTGAAATTTTGATTTTCCATAGTAGCGGGCATAAGCCTTGCGGAATTTCGGCTCAGCCCGTACAAGATGTCCTTCCGAATACATTTGTGCGGCTTCGTCCAATTCCTTTTCAAGAACATCTGCAAGTTCCGTCCATGCCATTTTGGGAGGATCAAGTTTTTCTGCATCCTCAAAAAGCATCGAAATCAAGGTGTCAGCTTCTTTGCGCACTTCTGCATTTTGTTTTCCGCTTCGGATTGCAGTTTTTACCCGGCTGAACTGAACCTCGACATTTCCAGCCCTGCTTCCACCGATTCGACTCTGAGTGTTGCGCTCAAATCCATCAACTTCATAATGGCCGAAATAAGCGTCATTCACTCTTTCATAAGCCTTTTCTGCCTCGCCACCCTCATAAATCGCACAAGCATCATCCAGAATAGTCTTCATTTCAGTAGCAACTGATTTCCATGATTTTTCTGCTCCGAAAGCCTGTGAAGCAAAAAGCAGAAAAGCACATATAAACGAACTGATTGACAATAGATATTTACGCATGATATTTCCGTGAAAATGAAGTTAGCACAAAGCAACAAATTATACAATAGCTTTACTTTCGTATCTTTTATAAATCTTTACAAAATAAAGTTAGCCAATTTAACAAACCGATGATATACTAGTTAATATAGAAAAAAAGAGGAAAAAATGAAGTTATCAAAGTTTATCCACACGCTCAGGTTCAGGCTTATCGCAATCGTTTTTGTAATTTTCTTGATTTCGAATATTACAATCGTCACAACTTCTTTGCTGCTATCAGAAAGCTCAACTTCTGATTCCGTTGAGAGCCTTCTCTATACGGTCACAGATTCAGCTTCCTGCAAGATTCGTGGCGAAATTCAAAAACACGTCCAGATGCTTCAAGGTTTGGCAACAACCGACTACTTTAAGAACGAAGAAATTCCTCTCTATGAAAAATGCCAGCAACTCAGAAAAATCGCGGAACTGTTACCAGATTCTGAATACGCGAACATCGTAATTTATGACGCGCAAGGAAACACATACACAGAAGATGGCGAAGAAACCCAAGTTGAGGGCGAGCACATCTATGCGGCTATGCGCAGCGAGACCTTTGTTTCCGACCCAACGATTGACCCAGTTACAGGCGAGCTTTTCCAGTTCTTCGCGGCCCCAGTGTTTAACGATGACCAAAAGCCGATTGCTTGTATCGCGGCGGAGCTTTCCGGCGAGCTTTTTTCTAGAAAACTCGAAGAAGTCCATTTTGGAAGCACAAATTCCCTTGTGCAGATTGTAAACCGCAAAACAGGCAAAATTATCGCATCAAGTGAGCTTGAAGATGTAATGGAAGGAAAAGATATTTCAAGCGAGGCGACTGGTGAATTTGCAGAAATTATCGAACAAATGCTCAAACAGAACATTGGCTGCGTTTCATTCAATGACCCAAGATACGAAGAAAAAATGATTGCCGCTTACCGCCCAATTCCAAACTCGGACTGGGCAATAATCGGCGTTTGCGAATTCTCTGATTTCTATTATGAACTTCTTTTCATGTCCAAGCTCATTTCGCTTATCTCAATCGCAATGATTCTTATCGCTTTTATTGCCGTGGGAGTGGCAATGAAGCTCGGTCTCAAACCACTCAGCCGTCTCCGTGCGGCAATCGATGACGTTGCCTCTGGTGACGCAGATCTCACCAAACGAATCAAAAACAAGGGCAAGAACGAAATTTCTGATGTTGTAAAAGGCTTCAATTCATTCATCGAAAAACTCCACGAAATCATCTTGCAGGTCAAGAATTCCAAAGAAAAACTCGGAATCGCTGATGAGGATTTGCAGACAAGTACCGAAGAAACAGCAAATTCTATCGCAGAAATTATTTCAAATATCGATGATGTTCACTCTCAGATTACAAACCAGTCAAACTCTGTGCAACAAACAGCGGGCGCAGTCAATCAAATTTCATCAAATATCGAATCACTTGAAAAAATGATTGAAAAACAAGGCGACGGCGTTGCAGAAGCTTCTTCGGCAGTAGTCCAGATGATTGAAAATATCGGTTCGGTCAACAAATCAATGGAAAAAATGTCGAATTCCTTCAATGAGCTTACAATTGATGCTCAGAGCGGTCTTGAAATTCAACGCAGCGTAAATGAAAAAATCGAGCAGATTAAAGTACTCAGCGAAACTTTGCAGGAAGCAAACGTCGCAATCGCGTCAATTGCAAGCCAGACAAATCTTCTTGCAATGAACGCCGCAATTGAGGCGGCTCATGCTGGCGAAGCAGGAAAGGGGTTTGCGGTCGTAGCAGATGAAATCCGTAAGCTTTCAGAAACATCAAGCCGCCAGTCAAAGACAATCGGCGACCAGCTCACGAACATTCAGCACGCAATTAATGATGTCGTGGGAGCTTCGGAACAATCAAGCACGGCATTCAATTCAGTCTCGTCAAAAATCAAAGCGACTGATGACATTGTACGAGAAATCAAATCGGCAATGCAGGAGCAAACCGAAGGGTCACAGCAAATCAACACTGTTCTTGGTATCATGAACGACAGTTCCCTAAAAGTAAAAACGGCAAGCCTTGAAATGGCCGAAGGAAACAAGGCAATTCTTGAAGAAATGCAAAAACTCCAGAACGCAACGAGCGTAATGCAGTCAAGCATGAGGGGAATGGCGGGAAGCGCGCAAAAAATCAGTGAAACTGGCAACGCCCTCAGGTCAATCGTAAACCAGATGAAATCTTCAATAGAAGAAATCGGTGGACAAATCGACCAGTTCAAAGTTTAAAACTTGCAAAGAAATAAAAAATCAGTGACATATTTTTTAGTCTGAAGTGTCTAATAAGTAACGAGGTTATTAAATATGAAAAGATTTTTTATTTTTACAGCAATTTCTCTTATTAGCCTGAATGTTTTTGCAAAAACTTGGGAAAACAATGCCGGTGTTGCCTTCACAGTACCGTTTTCAAAAATTGGTGTCGATGAAAAAGGCGCGGATGACATCACTCAGCGTGCATTTGGTGCAAGCGGATTTTACCTCGGTGTTCACGAAAGCGGATTCACCGTAAAAACAGATTTGACAGCCGCCGTAACCACAAGCAAAGATGTCAATATTCAGGATCACAAAACAAACGCAGGCTTTTTGACAAACACAAGCGTTGGTTTGGGTTATTCTTTCCGACCGAACGACAAGTGGCTTGTTTCTGTCACTGGCATGTTCGGCATGGACGCTTCATTCTTCGGAGACCGTGAAGATGATGTCGTATACGATTACGATGATGTACGCGGCAAAAGAGCTGACTACGAAAGAACACTCGGATTGATTACAGTGAATGTCGGAGCAGATATTTTTGCTCGATATAAGCTCGGTGAGCACTTCGGCTTCTTTACAAATCTCTCAGCAAGATATTTGCTTGGCGGCTGGAGCGAAGACGAAACCCGCTACACTTACAATTCTGGGCGAAGAGACCGAACAGACAAAAAGACTGATAAGAGTGACTTGCTCGGCTACTTCCGAATACAGCCAACAATCGGCGTATGCTGGACATTCTAAGCATTATCCTATAGAATAAATACATTAACGGCAAAGAGGTCGTAGATTTTTCGCTTAATTTTTCGGCGCAAAGTCTACGGCCTCTTTTGTTATGGAGAAAGCCATGTTATATACACAAGAAGAAGTTTTGGATTACGTAAAAGAAGAAGATGTAAAATTCGTTCGACTCGCATATTTTGATCTTTCGGGCAAGCAAAAGAACGCTACGATTATGGCGAGCGAGCTTCCACGCGCATTTGAGACCGGAATTTCTTTTGATGCCTCTGCAATCCCTGATTTTGAAAAAGCCAATCACTCGGACTTGTTCTTATATCCAGACGCTTCCACTCTTTCTATTCTTCCGTGGCGGCCAAGTGCAGGCAAGGTAATCCGAATGTTCTGCGACATCAAGCACCCGGACGGCACACCGTACAAAAAGGACTGCCGATACCTTCTCAAAAGTGCGGCTGCAAAAATCAAGGCTGAATGTGGCGTTGATTTGTATTTCGGCACAGAATTTGAATTCTACCTTTTCAAACTTGACGAGAACGGAGAGCCTACAAAAATTCCTTTTGACAAAGCAGGCTACATGGACATCGCTCCAGACGACAAAGGCGAAAATATCCGTCGAAATATCTGCTTCACGCTGGAACAAATGGGAATCACGCCAGAATCAAGCCACCACGAAGAAGGCCCTGGCCAGAACGAAGTTGATTTCCACTATTCCGACTCGCTCACAAGTGCCGACAATGCCTCTACTTTCAAATGGATTGTCCGCACAAAGGCTAGCGAAAGCGGCTTATACGCTGATTTTTCACCAAAACCACTTCAGGACAAGCCGGGCTGCGGAATGCACATCAATATTTCATGCTCGGACTCTTCAAAAACTGAAAACATTATGGCAGGAATCCTCAAACACATTGAGGAAATCACATATTTCCTCAACCCAACCGAGAATTCTTATCAGAGACTTGGCGAAGCAAAAGCCCCGAAATTCATCTGCTGGGGGCGTGAAAACCGCTCTGCCCTCCTGCGAATTCCTGCCGATAAAAAGCCAAGAATTGAAATCCGCTCGCCAGACCCAACATGCAATCCATACATTGCATTTACACTGCTGATTCATGCCGCAATCGACGGAATCAAAAACAATTTGAAGGCAAGCGAAGCCGCAAACGAAAATCTTTTTGACAAAGACGTTGCCAAGCGAGTAAGTTACAAAACGATTCCTGATACGCTTGAAGAAGCAAAGACAATCGCCGAAAAAAGCGAATTTGTAAAAGAAATCTTAGGTTAGTATCAGTGCGAGGAACAAAGTGACAAGTGACACATATTCTGTCCTTCTTGTGACAAAAGACACGAAAATTTCCTCTCTTGTAAGCGCAATGCTCTTTCCGCCGATGTTCGAGCTTTCGGTCTGCCAAGATTTTAACGAGGCTCGCCGAAAATGTGACGAGCGTGTGTTTAACATTGTCTTGGTGGATTTTGCGGAAGGTGAAGGTACGGATTTTGCGATTGATATTTCTGACTCAGCAAGCACTATCCTGCTTCTTGCTCCGCAGGAACATTTCGACCAAATCAGCTACAAAGTCGAAAGCTTTGGAATTCTCACGCTCACATCGCCGTTCGACCAATTCTATTTCTACAACATGATAAAGGTGGCGATTGCCGTTCAGTACAAAGTTCGGGTTCTTTCCAGCAAGGCAACTCAGCTCAAAGAAAAGATGGAAGAAATCCGAATCGTCAACCGCGCAAAAATGCTTTTGATGCAAGTAAAGGGCATGACAGAACAAGAAGCCCATCGCTACATCGAAAAAGAAGCGATGGACACAGGCGCAAAGAAAATTGCCGTAGCAAACTTAATTATCAACACCTTGAGCTAAAGCTTAATAGACACGGCAAAAAGCAAACAGCCGTGTCTATGTCTATTATTTCCAGACTTTCAAATCCGTGCTAATTGTAATCAACTCGTCTTTGTTCAAGCTGCCCTTCAATTCAGAATCAACTACGATCACATAAGATTTTGTTGAGAACGAAACTTCTTTTTGCTTTGTATTCATAAGATACCAAGCATCAGTTCCATTTATAGAAATAGGCTGGTTTGTTTCTGATATTTCAACAGCTTTCTTGGCATCCATAAAATGTTTGTGGACACTCTTTGCATTGAAATCATAATCCAAATCATAAGATCCGATGCAGAACAATTCATTATTCTGTGAATAATAAGTTTTTACCAAAGAATGGCCTACAATCGGCATAGCCCAGTCAGCATTTCCTCGATCCTTTGCGTAATTATCTCCAACCTTCTTGAATTTGAAGCAAATAAAATTACGCTGCGCCTCGGCATTCTGGTCTGGAAGCACATAGAATGACCTTCGCATCTGCGGATAAAGTGCCAGAGAGCCGTCATTAAACGAATCAATCAAGAAGTCAACGAATTCATCCTTTGAAAAATCTTTCGATGTTATGCGCACGAACATTTTTTCAGCGATGTTCTCACCTGTAAGAACAAACTCGCCGGCATTCTCATACAATTCGCACTCAAACACGCCGTCTTTCGCACCGAACTGCATGTTTTCGAATTCGCCAGTAATATCATCCTTTTTGAAAGACTCTGCGCTCGCAAAGAAAATATTCACTTCTTTTCGATACAACTCATCACGTGATTTAGCAAGCAAAGCCGAATGAACAGATTCTTCATCACCGATATAATCAAGAAGAGATGCGACCATATCAGGCTTGCTGTCACTCAGGCGATAATTGTCAAAATCAAGGATAGAAATCTCCTGAATCAAAAAATCCTTGTTCGCCGGGAAAAGCTTTACGAGTTTTGCCACAGACGGAGAAAGACTTTCTGGAATATCGCTGCAACCATCATCAATATTTACGTTTTCAGTTGAAATGACTTCATCGTATCTTTTGATTTTGTCCTGAATTTCTCGGAAATCAGAAACCTCTGTGTCAAGGATTCCAGCTTCCGTAAACTGAGCGCACAAAGTTTCGGCTTCTTCACGCGAAGTAAAAGCCCCGACATGGATATTAAATGCAAAGAATGACTTTTCATCAAAAGTATTGAGCAAATATGCATCAAAACCAAGCTCTTTGAGACGTTTGCTGTCATTTTCTGCATGCTGATTGAACTTGTATGAGCGAACCAATACAGAATAAGGTGTTTCTTCGCTGAGAACGGCCTTTTCATTTTTATCAAGAGTTTTTGGCTCCTCGATGATAATTACAGGCGTTGTTTCTTCCGCAGGTTCTGGAAGTGGCTCTGGCTCCGGAACTGCCTCAACAACTGGCGGCTCAGGAATTGGCTCTGGAGCAGGAGGAGGAAGCGGTGCTGGTGAAGGCTCTGGAATTGGTTCTGGCTTTGGAGCCGGTTTTGGCGGTGGTGGAAGCTGAACTGGCTTTGGCCTCGGTTTTCGCTCGCCTTTACAAACCCAAAAACCTTTGAGACCAAGTTCCTTAACAAAAGAATACTTTGCAACTTCATCGCGGTATTTACGTGCATCCGCAATTTTTTTGAATTCCTTAGAAAGAAGAACGCGGTAGTAAGTCTGATTCTTAACAGTGCTCTCACTGACAAAGGCGGCAATACTCTGCTTTTCAAGCTTCTTAACCATTTCTTCCGCATTTGAAAGTTTCTGGCAAGAAGCCACGCAGACATGATAGCCCTCGGCAAACAAAGCACCAAAGACAAAAATATTTAACAAAACTACTGAAAGTAAAAACTTAAACGATTTTTTCATTATTCGCTCCCGACTTACATTGTCGGCAAATTTCTACTCATAGATAAATGTTTCTTTCGGACCTTCGATGATTACATTCTCAAACTTTGCGTCCGGGGCATTTCGGACACGGAAGCTTTTCACGTTCACTTCTGGCAATCCATAGAACATATCGCTTTCCATTGGCGAACGGTCAGAATCCTCGTCCGTAGTAAAGTGACAGTCACGGATTTCAAGATTGTCGATTGGCATTTCCGGCAATCCCACGATAAAGCCCGCGCTCGCCTTGCAGTTTTCACCTGTACAGCCGATGATTTTTACGTCATGGATTCGCGGGGTCTCGCTAGTGACCGGCAACTTTTCCAAGCTGAACAAAGGAGAATTTATGTCGTTGATTCCGCATTTGTAGTACATATTCATTGCAATCGGACAGAGAGTGTCGTTCATCACAAGATTCTTTAGAGTGATGTCGTACAAGTCGCCACCACGCCCACGACGGCTCTTGATTCGGATTCCGCGGTCTGTTCCACTCACATCGCAATTTTCGGCAATAACGTGCTGAATTCCTGCAGCCGTCTCCGAGCCAAAAACGATTCCGCCATGCGCAAAACGCACCTTGCAGTCCTTAATCGTAACATTTGCAGTCGGCTTGTTTACGCGGATTCCGTCTGCGCCTGAGCCAGATTTTAAACAAATTCCGTCATCACCGACCTCGACATGGCAGCCCAAAATCTGAACGTTCGTGCATGAGTCAACATCGATTCCGTCCGTATTTGGAGCAGAATAAGGATTTTCAATATGCAGATCGCGGAGAATCAAATCATCAGTATAAAGAGGATGAATAGTCCAGAACGGAGAATTCTTAAGATGCACGCCCTCAAAAACAACATGCTGGCAGTTCATAAATTCAACAAGGCACGGTCGAAGGAACTGAATGTTTCTTCCGCCGCCACCACCAGGCTGATTTTCATAATCAGGGTTCAGTTTTGCAAGCGCAAGCTCATAAGATGCCATCGGCTTTGACTGACCGACAGCTTTTTTGGCTTTGAGGATTCCCCACCAGTCGCTTCCATTGCCGTTGATTGTTCCCTTGCCAGTCACAGTGATATTTTTGCAACCGTCGGCACGGATAAGCGCGTGCATTGCGTAGCACTCAACGCCTTCCCAGCGAGTGAATACAGGAGGATAAGAATCAGGTTCTGAAACAAAAGAAAGCTCAGCCCCCTCTTTGATTTCCAATGTCGTGTTATCAACTAAATTAATCGGGCCAGTTTTCCAAGTTCCAGCATCAACGACAAGTTTTCCGCCGCCATTTTTTGCAAGTTTATCAAAAGCCTTCTTAAAGGAATTGGTATTATCGAATCTTCCATCATTTTTTCCGCCAACATCCTTTAGATTAATTTCCATCATAAGTATCCTCATCCTATTTTTTATAAGAATATTTTACAGAGGATTTCCGACTTCTCAATTAATCATTATGCCATGATTTTGTACTTTTCATTCATTTATACGCAAAATCAGAAGATTTTTTTCATTTTCCGACATTGTATAGCCATGTTTTTCCTGAAATTTGTCATCATATTCAGAAACTGTGCCATCCGAGTACAGAATCTTCGTGCCAAACTGCCGCCAGCCAACAAACGCGCTCCCCTTCTCTGGATAAACAGCACGCGTTCCGTTCTCGTCCGTCCAAAGGGCAAGATCGTATCGCTCAGAAATCTTGCAATCAATCAGCGCGATTGAATCCCAGCGATCGACACTTGTGGGCTTTCCTGTTCCCTGCGAACGCCCGATAAAAATCTGAGCATTCTCGCCCCTGTCGTCCGCCGTAAAGTCACAATTGATGAAAACAAATCCCAGCTTTCCATTCAATGCTCGGCTCTGCAAAACATAGGCAGGCCTGTCGCTTCCTCGATTGTCCGAGCGAGTGTGAATCACGCAATTTTCAAAAACGGAAGTGTCGCAATAGCCCCAGATAAAGTCAACGTCACCAGTAACAAAGCAATTTTTGAAACGCGAAAAGCCTTTTACGTGAATTGTATCCTGTCGGCTTATAAACCGCATTCCTTCGCAATCCAATTTTCCGTTCTGACAATGAAAGCAGATTGCCTCGGCCTGATTCCCTAGCGAAGCATCATCGCAGGTTTTGACATGGGTGTTCTCAATAGTAAAATTTTTGAGCATGACCGAAGTACAATTCTCACCAAAAGTAAGGACAGCCCGATTCTCCGTATCCTTATGAAAAGCCTCGCAATTTTCGGAACGCAATGCACATCTTGAAGAATCACCAAATTCGTTCTCAATTACAAGGGGGTTGGGAAGATTATAAAAAAGCCGCTCGTGCTCCAAGCCGTGATGCTCACCATCCGAAAGAAGAATATGAATTTTTTCATCAGCTGGAAGCTTTGAATTTGCAAGCCGCGCAAAGACTTCTGCCAGAGAATCGTTTGTTGAAAGATTGTATGTCATTCTTGTTAAATCAGTCCTTTTATAACCAGATCGATGCTGGCCTTGACTTCGGACACGTCTTTTTTGTTGAGTACGGCGATTTCGAAAATTGCTGTTTCTACAAGCGAATAGAGCATGTTGTTTACGGTTTTGACCGGCATTTTTTTGAACTCGCCGCGTTTCTGCCCTTCGATGATTATCATGCTCAAAAGGTGCTTGATTCGGATTACACGGCGGTTAACGCGTTCTTCGGCACTAGCTCCTGTTTTCTGCAAATTTATGAGATAAATCAAAAGGACATTGAAAAGCGGGCGGTTTTGCTCGCAAGTGTCGATAATCCAGTACATGATTCGGCGCAAGCACTCTTCGGCACTCAGAGTTTTGTCGGCTAGGATTTCCATGAGGCGCACTTCAAGCTCCCCGGTCATCTGCTTGATGCTCCAGGTGAAGATTTCCTTTTTGTTCTTGAAGTAGATGTAGAGCGTGGTGCGCGTGATTCCGCAGGCATCGGCAATTTTCTGGAATGTTACATCGTCGTAGCCTTCGCGGGTAAAAAGTTCCAGCGATTTTTCGAGAATTTCGTGCTTTCGTTTGTCATGCTCAACGACTATCGCCATTCTTTTTTGCCTCGGTTAGAGTTGAACTTGCTGCGGTTTGGCTTTCTGTTCCAGTCGCCGCCTTTACCCTCTGCACGGCCTTTTTTTTCTTTTTCTGTGCCGTTGTACATGTAGAAAGTGGTGTCCAAGTTTCCGGCTTTGAGGTCTTTGAGCGTAGTTGCGTAGTGCGCGATACATTCCTGGAAATGCTTGTTCGATGTGATTACGCCGATTTCCCAGTTAGGGAAGTCCGTAAAGAGCGAAGCCATGTCGCGATAAAGCTGTTTTGCTTGCTCTTCTTCGCCAAGCCGCTCACCATAAGGCGGGTTACAGATAATGAGGCCGTTTTCATAAGGTGCATGAAGGTCTTTGAAGTCGGAAACGTCAAAATCTGGGCGTTCGATTCGGGCATCGCTTCCAATCATCTGGAGTGCGCGGCCTGCCATTACACATGCGTGCTCGGCGTTTGTTCTTGCGCGCTGGATTGCACTTGGATCGATGTCGGTGCCTGTAATCCGACATTCAACGTCGGTGCGGATTTTCTCGGCTTCGGCACATTTTATTTCGTGCGCACGGTTTGCGTTAAAAATTGGAAGATTTTCGATAGCAAATCGGCGGCCAAATCCTGGGGCTACGTTGTGTGCGTAAAGACATGCTTCGATTGGCAAAGTGCCTGAACCACAGAACGGGTCGTGCAAAGGAGTTTTTCGCCTCCAGAGCATGAGCTGGAGCATTACGCTTGCTGTTGTCCCTCGGAGAGGAGCAACGCCACCGTCTGTTCGGTAGCCGCGTTTGTGAAGAGGGAGACCGCTCAAATCCAAGCAAATCTGAGCCTCGTCCTCGGTGATGAAAACACGGATGTCGCTCTGCTCGCCACTTTCCGGCAAGCTGGACATGCGCCATACGTCGCCGAGCTTTTTATAGATTGCTTTCTGGACGATTCCCTGAACTGCATGTTCTGAATTCAAACGAGATTTGTAAGTGCGGACTTTATCGACCACAACTTTTGAGTCTTTTTTGAGGAAGTCCTGCCATGCGACTGAATAAACGCCGTCAAAAAGCTGGTCAAAGTCTTCGGCATGATAGCGTGCCATTTCGAGATAAACACGGTCGGCTGTGCGGAGGCAGAGGTTGGCACGGAAAAGCGCGTCATCGTCACCAGTAAAAAAAACACGTCCCGGCGCGTTCCCTGCGAGTTTGTAACCAAGAAGTTTGATTTCGTTACCTAAGATTTTTTCGGCGCCAACTGCGCACAATGCTACAAGATTGTTCATTCTGACAGTGTACATCAAAATGACATTTTTGTCAAAACTGTCAAAATAAAACTAGAGAATCTTAAACTTATACGAAAGCGTCAAATCGAAATATTTTGCACCGGCTCCGCCTTCATACCCCTGCGATTTTTTATAAGTATCCGCTGAGCTTGCCTTTGTATAATCATAGCCCCGCAAAACCCGCATGTAAAAGTAACTTGCATTTAAAGAAAATGCATGCCGATCATTAATATTATATGTCGCACCAAGATTCCATTTGAAAGCACCAAAATAACCCGGAGTTTTATCCACAAAATCAACACTAGTCAACAAATGCGAATCATAAGAAATTGCATACACGTAAGGAGCAAAGAAAAAGCCTGTAGTAACAGAGAAATTTTTGGGCAAATCAACAGAAAAATCACTTCCAATCCACAAATAGTCAGAAATTCGGTTATAAGTTAAAATTTCCTTCCCAGAAAAATCATGGATTTTTTGATGAGCCACATCATCATACGCATAATAACCACCGCCAGATTTGCCGTTTCCATACCAGCCCGTTCCATTTTTTCCTTTGAACTTTATGTTTTGATAATCAAAAGCTACCGCAGGCTTTATTTTGAATATTTCCCGAACTTGAAATTCATATCCAACTTTGAGCCCAAAAATAAAGTCACTATCAAGCTCATTATCACTTTCGGAATAATTTGTTTTATAAAGGGAATTTTCTTGCCCCGAAAATACAATATTCTGCCAGTCTGAATCTGCGATAATTCCAGTTCGCATCGGAACACCGAATTTAAGCCCAGTTTCTGCAAAAAACTTCTTCCATGCACCATGAAGTTTGAGTCCGTAATAAATTTCTGGCTTGATATCCCAGTTCAGCTCGCTGAGCTTGTCATCGGAATACTTTGTATTGGTATAAAATACGAACTCATCAAGCTGACCATATTTTAAACCAAAAAGCGGCTCAATTGAAAATGACCAATTCTCGCGATCTAGCGAAAAAGCTGAAACTGATGCAAAAACAAATGCAAGTGCAAGAAATATTTTTTTCATAAACAAACCTTTTTATTTTGAATATTAATCTTCTGTTCCAAGGGGATCCACACCAAAGATGTTGCTCAGCTGCTTGCGTGTAGCATCCATATCCTTTGGGTAAGGTGCGGTGAATGTCATTTTTTCGCCTGACTTTGGATGCTTTATCGTGAGTTTGTAAGCATGGAGCGCAAGCCTGCTCAAAAGCGGTCGTTCCTGAGCCTCGTCACCGTTCCAGCGTTTTTTGATTTCAGAAAGAAGAACAGGATGCTGATTGCCCGAATAGAGCGGGTCACAGACGATTGAGATTTTGAGCGACTGAAGATGCGCGCGAATCTGATGTGTGCGGCCGGTGTGCGGACGAGCCTCAATCCATGAATAAGGACCACAATTTCCTAAGTTTTTAAAATCCGTGATTGCGACTTTGCCGTATTTTTGATTCAAAATAGTACGATGGCGGGCATCTCCATCAACGAGCAATTTTGAATCGACTTTTTTCGTTTCCCACATTGGGTGCCCCAAAACAAGCGCGTGATAAATCTTTGTGACTTCGCGATTTTCAAACTGCATCGAGAGATTGCGGTGAGATTCTGGATTTTTGGCATAAATTACGCAGCCGGAAGTGTCTTTGTCGATTCGGTGGACGGCGAACAATTTGCCGAATTCTTTTTCTGCTTCGAGGTCAAGGCGGGGGGCTTCTTCGTCATATCTGTCTGCGGCAATCAAAAGCCCGCTACGTTTGTTGAGAACAACAATGTCATCATCATTATAAATTACTGTGTAGTCTGGAGTGATTTTCATTAAAGAAATTATATAAAAAATTACGTAGATTTGCTACAATCCCTTCATGACTCTTTTTAGTTTCTTAATTGTCTGCCCCATGCTTTTTTTGGCGGGCTTCGTTGATTCCATTGCAGGCGGTGGCGGCCTAATTTCGCTCCCGGCCTATCTTTTTGCAGGACTTCCGATTCACACTGCGATTGCCACAAACAAATTTTCATCCACGTTCGGAACAGCTCTTTCCACGGCGCGTTTTATCAAACAAAAACTTGTCCTTGCAAAACTTGCGATTCCTTCTGTTTTCTTTGGATTTCTCGGCTCTGCGATTGGAGCACGGCTTTCTCTTCTTGTGTCGGAAAAAGTGCTCAAATATATGCTTCTGGGCGTTCTCCCGATTGCCGCATTTTGCGTTCTTAACAAAAAGATTTTTAAAGCCGGTGAATCAAAAGAACTCAAATGCGACTTAAAGACTTTTCTGATTGTAATGATTTCAGCCCTGATTATCGGAACTTATGACGGCCTTTACGGCCCCGGAACAGGAACATTTTTGATTATTGCATTCACAGTTTTCGCAAAAATGCGAATTGAACAGGCAAACGCACACACAAAAGTGATAAATTTTTCGACGAATGTAGCCGCACTCGTAGTCTTTCTGCTTCACGGACAGGTTTTGATTCCACTTGGAATTGCGGCGGCTCTAAGCAATATGCTGGGGAATTATTTTGGTTCTGGTCTTGTGATGACGAAAGGCCCCAAAATTGTAAAGCCTCTCATCATCTTTGTTTTGACCCTTCTTTTAGTAAAGATTATTGTTGGATTTTAGCGTCACGTTTTTTCATCAAATTCGAAACGATGACTGTACATGAAGCGTCGCCAGTGATGTTGAGCGTTGTTCGTCCCATGTCGAAAATTCGGTCAACGCCAGCAACAAGCGCGATTCCGTCAACAGGGAGACCAACCGAAGTAAGAACCATTGCAAGCATAACCATTCCGGCTCCAGGAACGCCAGCAGTTCCAATTGAGGCAAGAGTAGCCGTGAGTACAATAGAAACCATCTGAGCTAAAGTCAAATCAATTCCGTAGCAGGCAGCGATAAAGACCGCACAAACACCCTGATAGATTGCCGTTCCATCCATGTTGATTGTAGCTCCGAGCGGAAGAACAAACGAAGAAATTTCCTTTGGAACACCAAGTTTTTTCGTACATTCCATGTTGAGCGGCAAAGTTCCGACTGATGATGCACTTGAAAAAGCAAAAGTGATTGCAGGAGCCATTTCTTTGTAGAATTTGAGCGGAGAAATTCCACCGAAAGTTCTGACAGTGAAAGAATAAACAATCAGCATGTGGAGAATATAGCAGATATATGCAACAAGCAGGACTTTTGCCAGTGAACCGATTACAGCTGCACCGTTAGCAGCGATAACAGGAGTAAGCAAACAGAAAACACCAATTGGAGAAAGCTTAAGAATCATATCCATACACTTCATAAAGATTTCATTCCAGCGGGTGATTGTTGTGATAGCCCCCTCAGCTTTTTCGCCAAGCAGAATGACAGCAAAACCAATGAGAATTGCCATTACGATGACCTGAAGCATGTTTGCGCTTGAAATCGGAACGATGAAGTTTGAAGGGAAGATGTTTACCAAAGTGTCGAGCGCAGTTGTTGATTTTGGCGGAGTGTAGGTGAGACTTGCCGTTGAGAGAGCAGGGAACGAGCCTTTGAAAATTGAAGCTACAACAAGACCGATTGTGACAGCAACAGCTGTGGTACAGAAATAGTAAACCAAAGTTGAGCCGCCGATTGCTCCGAGTTTTTTCAAATCTTTCATTGAGACAATGCCGGCCATAATTGAGAACAAGACAATCGGACCAACGATGAATTTGACGAGATTCAAGAAAATCGTACCGAATGGTTTGATGTAACTTGTAGCGACATTAGGCACTTTCTGCATAAGAAGGCCTGTAATTACAGCGAGCACGAGCGCAATGAAAATCTGCGCCGCCAAAGACAACTTTTTGGAATTCTGAGCTTTTTCCATAAAATACTCCTATAAAAACTCCGCGTTAGCGGCGTTGCATGGAGGCAACGAATTTAAAATAAAAGGCCGCAAAATATTTTTGTGACCTCATTGTCTGATTTAATTTTACATGATGAAAAAAAAAACTGTCAAGAAATTTATTTTAAATCTATTTTCAATTTACAATCCCGATTTGCTTTAGCCACGGAAGCAATTTTTCGTCATTCCAATGACTTTCTTCCATAATAAGGCTATTTTCCTTCATGCCGAATCCGTGCCCGCCTTTCGGGTAGCTCACAAAAAGATGCGGAATATTTTTGGCAGACAAAGCCTTTTCGAGCCGCACGGAATTTTCGTAGATAACAACCGGATCGTCCTCACATGCGAGAATAAAGGTGGGCGGCATATCGTCAGGAACATTCAGTTCCATCGAAAACTCATCTTTGAGGTTCTGAGAATAAGCGTGCCCCCAGAAATTGAGTAGAGTCCAGCCCTTCGTAGCGTTCGGCTCTTTCCACTGATGGCCAAGCAAGCTACGTCGAGACCATTTGTGCCCGATGTCGTCCTGCATCGAAACCACAGGATAAACCGGCATCACAAAATCTGGGCGCACACTTTCCGAAGTTTCGATTCCAAGTTTTAGAAGCTCGTTGTGAGTTGAGGCAAATTCGCCAGCCATAGTCACAAGATGACCGCCCGCACTGTAGCCAATCGCACCGATTTTATTATTGTCGATGTTGAATTCCGCGGCGTGCTCACGGATATAAACAATCGCCATCTGCAAATCTTCAAGCTGATCTGGATAATGGTGGCAGTTGTAAGCCACGCGGTAACGCAAAACAAAGGCCGCAACTCCATGAGAGGCAAACCAGCGGGCCGAAGCAAAACCCTCATGCGGCATTCCCAGATGATGATAACTCCCACCCGGACAGATGATTACAGCAGGCAGTGAGCGACCGACACTGTTTTCATCAGAAGGCTGCTCTTTTGCCGGAACATAGTATAAAATCGTGTCACGCTTCTGTGTCTCCATATTGGGAACGCCATCCCAGAGAAAAATTTTCTGCGTATAATCTTTTGCAAATACAGGAAACGCAACAAAAAGCAAGAAAATACCGATCAGGTGAAAAGTTTTGGAGAAGAATGATTTTGCGGGAAAATTCATAATAAAATTATAGCAAAATTAAAAAGACTTGTCTGATAAAAAGAAAATTTCAAACAGATTGTTCAGTGTAAACCAAGCTGTTTTAGAGTTCAAACCAGTCTAGTTTAGATTTCAAACCAGACTGGTTTAGATTTCAAACCAGTCTAGTTTAGATTTCAGACCAGTCTAGTCTACGTTTCAGACCAGACTGGTCTATTTTTCAGACCAAGCTGGTCTATGTTTCAGACCAAGCTGGTCTATGTTTCAGACCAAGCTGGTCTATGTTTCAGACCAAGCTGGTCTGAAATACATCATCAAGAATGTTTATAGAGTATTATAGCAATAAATGACTATATTTACTTTGGGAAGTGCTATGACATAGGAAAATACACTGAAAATTTCATATTATCATGCTATAATAATGGCCATGAATAAGAATTCTTTTATGACACATATCACAAAAACCTTTAGTTCGGTGCTAGCAGCCGCAGTCCTTTCTATTCCGCTTTTGATTTTACAAGGCTGCGGGAATTCCTCGGATGACAGCCTGCCTGTTTACCCTAATTCCTATTCCTCAGATTCCAGTTCTGAGCAAAACATCACGATTAACGGCAGGGTATTCAGCAAAACTTCGTTCGCAACCGTAATTCCACAAGATTCTTCAGTAACAATACCTTCAGAAAAATTCCCCAGAACAGGAAACGTCTTTATCTGGGACAGAACAATCACCCTGAACAGCTACGAAATTTCAAAATACGAAGTAACGCAAGAATTATACGAATATGTAATGGGAAGCCTTCCGCATGACGACAGCGCAAGCCGCTACGGATTCGACATCCAGCAACTTCGCCCCGCAACAGGAATGAGCTGGTTCGATGCAATAGAATTCTGCAACAAGCTGAGTGAGCTCTGCGGTTACGAAAAAGTTTACACTTTGGATAAAGTCAGCCGTAAGAACAAAAAATCATATATAGATTCCGCCACCGTAACCTACGATTTTTCAAAGAATGGATTCCGCCTGCCTACCGAAGCCGAGTGGGAATTTGCCGCCCGCGGAGCCGGAACTACAGAAAAAGACTGGAACTATAAATACCCGGGAAGCGACAACTACAAGAAAGCTGCATGGTCAGTCTTAAACTCATCCGGCTACAGCGACGAAGATCTCGAAATACGCACTCACGAAGTAGGAACAAGGCAAGCTAATGCACTTGGCCTCTACGACATGGCCGGAAATGCCTGGGAATGGTGCCAGGATTACTGGAAATGCAAACAGCCCGGCTACGAATCAACAATACCAAAAGGAGACACCTACAAGTACATAAATCCGGTGGAACACAGCGGCACTTTCACCGATCCCGTCGTAGATTCATCACAATACAAATCAAGAGTCATCCGTGGCGGATATTATGGAAGCACTATCTTCTATCTGGAAAACGACTGCCGATATTTTGAATACCAATATGTCTGCGCAAGAAACACCAGCACCAGCCAGAAAACGGTCGGAATAAGATTAGCAAGAAGGAAATAAAATCATGCAAAAAGCAAAAGCCCGACGGCGAAGCTGATACGCCCATAAGTTTTCCATTTTCCGTTTTCAATTTTTCATTTCCTCGCTATACTTAACCCATTATGAAAGAAAACTCCTTAATCTACATAAACAACTGCCGCGTGCAGGATTTGCATGAAACTAAAATTGCATCCCTTGACTGGGAAATGCGGGCAGGTGAAGCATGGCTTGTAATCGGGCCGAACGGTGGCGGAAAGGCTGATTTTTTGCGTGCTCTGGCTGGCGAAAAGCAAATTTTGCCGAATGATTCCACGGGCGACTATTCAACTCATTTTACTGATTCTGTCGAAATTGTCTCTTTGGAGCGGGCTGCGAGCTTGATTCAGGAAGAGCGTGACTTGGACGAAAGCGAATACATCAACAAGATTGACGAAGGACGAACTGGCCGGCGTTTTATCTGCGAGGTTCTGGGCGGGCCGGACGCCAAGCACCGTCATCTTCCGTTGCCCCCGATTGCCGAGCGGCTTGAGACTCTGCCGGAAGTCAAACTTTGCGGCGTCGAGAAGATTCTTGACCGTGGCCTTAAATTTATGTCCACTGGCGAGATTCGGCGTACTTTGCTTTGCCGCGCCCTTCTTTCGGGCAAAAAACTTCTGATTCTGAGCGACCCGTTTGCAGGACTGGACGCACAGAGCCGCACGATTCTGCTTGAATTTTTCAAGACAATCGTCGGAAAGCAGAAAAATTCTGATTCAAAAGACCCTCGCACAACGATTATTCTCGGAATGGAGCGTTACCACGAAATCCCCGAAACGATTACGAATGTTCTTGAATTTGCGGGCGGGGCGATTTCTTTCTCTGGGACAAAAGCTGAATATGAAAAACTTATTTCTGAGCGCGAAGCTGAAAAAGCAAAATCCCGTGAAAAGGAAAAGAATGATTTCATCACTGAATTAAAGAAGATTCAGAGCGAGACCGAAGTTTTGCAGAATCAAAATACCGCAAGCGATACGAACGAAAGCCTTGTCAAAATGAACAATGTGAACGTGGGCTGGGACGATCACCGCGTTCTTGTCGATTTCAACTGGGAAGTAAAACGCGGCGAGCACTGGCTTATCCGTGGACCAAACGGCAGCGGAAAGACCACTTTGCTCGAATTGATTACCGGCGACAATCATCAGGTTTTCTGCAACGATGTCTGGATTTACGGACGCAAGCGAGGAACAGGCGAGACAATCTGGGACATCAAAAAAAATCTCGGAATCGTAAGCTACCGCTGGCATGTCGAATACCGAATGGTCGGCGGCACGGACCTGGAAAGCGTAATTATTTCTGGCTTCAAGGACTCAATCGGCTTGTACGAGCAGAAAACTGATGTTGAGATTCAGGCGGCTCGGCTCTGGCTCAAACTCGGCGGATTTGAAGGCCGCGAACACGAAAACTTTGGCAGCCTGAGCTACGGTGAGCAGCGCGCGATTTTGATTCTGCGTGCGGCTGTAAAAAGCCCCAAAGTGCTGATTCTGGACGAGCCATGCCACGGTCTGGACGAAAGCTACCGCCAGAAAATCCTGGATTTGATTGAGACCGTCGCGGAAACAGGCACAACAACAATCCTCCACGTAACTCACGACCCAAGCGAAGCTCTTCCGTGCGAACGTCACATTCTGGAACTAAAGCCGAACGAAAGCCCGATGTATCAAATTATAGAAAAGTAATCACTCAGATTCTACTTTTCTTTTGAATTTCCGTATTTTGCATTATATAATTGTAAAAAAAGGAGGCAAAATTAAAATGTCAAAAAAATTTGGTTCTTTCAACCTGTATCTAATTGGCTTGGTTCTCGTCCTAATCGGATGTTTTCTTCCACTCACGGCTAGCAAATTCTTCGGCGGCGGTTCAAGCGCATTCAAAGCAATCACAAACGGCTCAGGCGATCTCAAAATCGGCTCAATCCTCGCTCTCTGCGGGGCAATTGCCGGCATCGTTTTCTGCTTCGTTAATCTCGGCGTAAAATTGCCGCTCAAATTGATTTCTCTTGCGGCTTCAATCGTAGGCGGTGTTTACGTGTGGATTTGCTACATGAACGGTGGCGCACTTCTCAAAGGTGCGGTAAAACTCGGCCTCAAAGCCACTGGCTCCAAACCAGGAATCGGCCTGATTATTATCATAATCGGCTGGGTAATAGCACTTCTCGGCTGGTTAAAGACTAGGGATTAATTTTTATTAATAATGAGGTGGGCGACGGTTCGGGATTTCCTGATTTTCCTGCAAATCCTGAATCCGCCCCGCCAAAATCTGGTTTTCTTCGCGCAGAATCTGAATCATCTTCTGATTTTCTACGGCTTCTTCCTGCAACTTGCTGATAAAATCGTCCATATACGCGATTTTTGTTTCAAGCGCAATAAATCTTTCTTCTGTTTCTTTTTCCATTTTATGCCTTTGCTACACTCGTGCCCTTCTGCTTTTCGATTGTCTTTTTGACACGTTCAGCAAAAAGTTTGTTTTGGTCACTGCGGGTCGGAACACTGAATGCAGGCGCACCATCTTCTTCATTTATTCGGTAGATTTTTGTTGAATCTGTAGAATATGCCGGGCTGTCAGGATTGTTTACCCACCAATCCAAAACTGCGATAACCATGAGAGCATATTTTATAAGATTTGCGTTTGTGGCCGCTGAATCTGGCTTTTTTGCGCCCAAAAGAACATCCATTCGCTTTGAAATTGCATTCGGAATATCAAATTTGTATTTATCCCACGGATTCTGGATTCCCATGATAATTCCCTGCCCTTTCGCATTGTCAATATTTCTTGCGAGCATTGAAAGATAACGGAACAAGAATCCTACACGAATACACATCGGGCGATACTGGCTGTCGTTCTTTGGCTTTTCAAGAAGAAGCTGCTCAAACTCAAAATATGGAAGGAAGTTGTATTTCGTCTGCCACAAGATTGATGTGAGCATTTTTTTGCCAAACAGAGTTGATTTGTAATCACCCTGAGAATACTCGTTGTTCACGAAGTCCGTGATTTGGTCGGCATAGTCGCGCTCAAAAAGAATCTCGCGGTAAACAGACCATTCACTGAGAACATTTGAGAATTTTTCATCGGTCTTGGAAACATCTTCTTCGTTTTCTTCGGTAAACACAATGTTTCGGCATCCCTGGAAAATATCTTCGGTGATTCGGAGCAAAGTGACCGTAACTTGAAGAGGATTTTCTGGCGCAAGAAGATTGTATCCGTCGCGGAATTGATAAATCGGCTGGAAATATGGGAACATATCCGGCATTTGTTCGATATGGTCGAATCCTGCTTCCGGGAAAAGCGTATCCAGAAGTTTGAGGCCCGCTTCAACATAATCTGATTTCTTTGACTCGACTTTTTTGACGTTACCTTCTTCCGAGGCTTCTTTTTCTGATTCTTCGGCTCCGTTCTCGCTGGACTGAGCAATGCTCTGCTTTTCGCCCTTTTTGTTTGGAAGAAGCAAATCGAACTTTGTCAGCTCCAAGAAAGAAAGGATATTTGAAGTCTGGACAAGGAAAAAGTCCTGAAAATAATCAAATTTTGTGCTCGACATTCGCATAAGAAGCGGATAAAGCCCTTTGATTACCTGGCTGTAAATATAAAACCACTCAGCGATTCCTGTCTTTGAAAGTGACTGTGCTTTTTTGAGGTCGAACTTGGGGTATTTTGCAAAATCGTTGTAAATTTCCTTGAAGAAATTCGGAATACGAGTCTCGCCAAGATAGTAAATCTTGATTAAATCCCTGTAAACGTTTTTTACATAAGGAATCAGCATAGCGACAGTGACATCCTCAGTATTCTGCAAATCAGCCAGATATTTTTTGGTGTCACGCATTGTCCAGGTACCGACAATTTTCAGGAATTTAAATCGGTCTTCTGCGCCGCTGACTATTTTGGCCTTGTATGTATCTGGAGCGATTTGAATTATTGATTTTACCGTAGTGATGAATTCCTGAAGATGCTCGGTATACTTCTGCAAGTTATATTCGATGAATCCCTTTCTGACAATCTCGTCGCCGTTTTTCTTGAATTTCCTCACGAAATTAAACAAGCCGAGATTTGTTTTGATTTTGTAATCTTCGCTCATCATGATTCTATCCATCAGATGACGCTCTTTTGAAGAAAGCTCCGGCAACATGCCGAATTTTGCAGGTTTTTCTTTTGGAGAAAATCCGACCTTACCACCAGCAGGAATTGATGCAGATGCTGTTTGAGAGGCAACGCTTGAAGCCGAACGCCCGACAACTCTCTTAGAAAATTCTTTTGCCTTTGGAAATGCTGAGTAATCAATAGGGGCGGACTTTTCTGCAAAGACTTCGCCACCAAGTTTTTGCATCATTTTTTTTGCTTCTTCAGCATCAATCGGACCAATATTCTGCCTGGTCTTATCAAGTGTTCCTGGTTCCCATTTTGCTTCTGGTCTGTCTGACATATAAATCCCCTACAAGCGTAAAAGCTGTTTTTTAGCTATCCCTTCGAAATTATGAAGAACGATGTCCGTTCCATCCTTTGCTTTTATTACCCCCTCGAAAGTTCCGCAAATCGTATGCAACTGACTTCTCATCACCAAGAAAGAAACATCACGCCGAATGAACGACGATGGCGTAAAAGTCAAATCAACCATATTCTCAAAGTCTTGAATTACCCATTTTTTTGAAATTCCAAATGGATGCGTGATAGTTACGGGCGGCAAAGGCGTACACTCTCCGTCAACACAAAGGAAATTGCCATTAATATTGTCGGAATCTACGGCATTTTCTTGCGTGGTAAAAATCTGAAAACTAAAATTTTTGCCTTCTGTCTGACCGGATGCAACCACGAATTCCAAAAGCGAATGGAGATTATAATAAGCACGGTTTATGCGAAAAAGAGCATGGCCCTCAAGATTTTCCTGACTGACTTCCTCGGAAAGCTTGGTTTTTTCAAGAGTGATGGAGCCGCGAATCTGCGGATTTGAAAGATAGGTTGCTGAGCAACGCCGTTTTGAAGGTGCTGGAATAACGCTGGCAAGCTCGCACATCATCGGATTTGAATAATGCGCTATAAAAGCAGCCTGTGTCGAAGGCCTTGAAGAATCACCTTTAAGATTGAAAATCATTGAGAGCTTGTCACGCTGATGATCCCAGCTTACGCGGATATAACGCTTTTTATTGAAGCTCGCGCAAAAGCCTGTCTTCATATTGTGCGGAATAAAGCGGCGGCGAGGCCCCATGAACGAACGATATGCAAATTTTCTGCCGGACTCTTTGTTCCAGAATGTAACATCAGCAAAACCAAAAATCTTATGGTCAAAAAAATCAACTGTGCCAATATATGAGCCAATGTTGAACATGAACATCAGCGAGCTTTGTATGCGAAAATTAGTAATAAATGTTGGAAGCGGTGTTCCTGCAAAAGGAGCACGAACGCCACGAATATCAAGCCGAGGCAAAAGTCCTTTGAAAGTGCCGAACTCGATTTTGCCGTTGTGAACAATTCTTTCTGGTGGCGTTTTTATTTCTCTATTATACAAAATATCCTCTGAGAAACGATTTCAGTCTTCTAATTGTAAAAGTAAAAAGAATAAAAGTCTAGCCAAAAAATTTCCTTGTGAATTTCAGATTTATGGGTGAAAATATATTCATATAGAAGATTTTTGGAGGCAACTATGGCTGTAAATGTATATTCTCTCGGTGCCGCTCAGGAAGTCACCGGTTCCAAGCATATTATCGAAATCAACGGGCGTTCATACATGATTGACTGCGGAGCTTTTCAGGGCAAACGTGCCGAGTCCGACGAAAAGAACCGCAATTTTGAGATTCCTGTCGATAAAATCGATGCCGTCATTCTCACTCACGCACATTTCGACCATGTTGGTCTTCTTCCGCTGCTGGTCAAAAAGGGCTACAACGGCAATATTTATGCCACTCCTGCCACACGTGATTTGACCGACCTTGTAATGATGGACAGCGCGCGAATCCAGGCTCGTGATGCCGAATATTTGCGAAAACAGGCACAAAAGAAGGGCGAAAAGTTCAACTGGACACCGCTCTACACCGAAAAAGATTGTCTCAAAGCCGCAAACCAGATTATCACGCTCTCATACAACCGCAAAATGTACATTTCTCCCGAAGTAGAGCTTGAATATTTTGATGCGGGGCACATTCTTGGCTCAGCCTACGCTTACGTCACAATCAAAGGCCAGCGCGATGCAAACGGAAAGCCTCTGAACAACAACGACAACACAGCTCTCCGAATCTGGAACAAACTTTTTGGCTGGAAAAAGGACGAAAAACGCAGCACTCCTGACCGCCGCCGCGCAACTCCAGAAGAACAGGCTGCTTACACAGGCCCGGAACGCCGAAGCGGTCACGACAGGCGCGAAGGTAAAGACGAAATCCGTATTTTGTACACAGGCGACCTTGGCCGAAAAATGAAGCCGATTATCCGTGACCCGGCCACAAATGTTCCGCCACCAGATTATATCTTCCTTGAAAGCACCTACGGCAACCGCAAGCACGAGGACACAGCAATCGCAATGGACGAGCTTCGCAAAATCGTAATCCGTGCAATCGAAAAGAAGGGCAAAATCATCATTCCTTCATTCGCAATCGAACGCACTCAGGAAATCGTTTATTATCTGCATCTCCTTGTAGACAAAAAAAAGATTCCGAACATTCCGATTTATGTCGATTCACCAATGGCGGTCAACGCCACTTCGATTTTCCAGGTTCACCAGGAATGTTATTCCGACGACGTTCATGAAGCTTTCTTGCAGCACCACAAAAATCCGTTCGGCTTCGGAAACCTTTCTTTCGTCAACAGCCTTGAAGAATCAAAAGGCCTCAACAAAAAAGAAGGCCCGATGATTATCATCTCAGCCGACGGCATGTGTGAAAGCGGTCGAATCGTTCACCACATCGCAAACAACATTTCCGATCCGCGCAACACAATTCTTATCGTCGGCTACATGGCAGAGAACACGTTGGGCCGCCGAATCCGTGACGGTGCAAAAGTCGTAAAAATCATGGGCGATGAATACGACGTTAAGGCAAAAGTCGAGCAAATCAATGCCTTTTCTGCACATGCCGATTACGAGGAATGTACCAAGTGGCTCAAATCAATCGATACAAGCCGTCTCAAAAAAATCTTCCTGGTTCACGGTGAAAAGGATGCGCAGGAGTTCTTCCAGAATCATCTCAAGGAGCATGGCTTCCCGGACGTACAGATTGTAAAGTACGGCGAAAGCTATGAAATTGAGTAAGTAGAAAACGCAAAATGGAAGGTGGAAAATCAGTCAAAAATCTGACCATCTTCCTTTTGTGTTCAAATTCTTCTATAATCTCAATTTATGACAAACAAAAAGACTCTCATAAAGCAAGTTTCCCTTCCTGTCGGGATTTTTCTCACTATTTGCGTAAGTTTTACTCTTTTAATTTATTACGGCCTGTTCAAGCCAAACTTTATGCGAGGCTCTCGCACCAAAATGGACGCAAACCATTTCTTAACCGAAGAGAACAGAGAAAAAAACAAAGCTGACACAGAATGGTTTTACGCACAGAATCCAGAAGAAATCACGGTCGAGTCTTTTGATGGATTGAAACTAGTCGCTTACAGCCTTCCCGCCAAAAACGCAAAAGGCACATGGCTTTTGGTTCATGGTCATCAGTCAAACCCGCTCCGTGAATTTGCAGGCCTTGCAAAGTTTTTCCATGAGATTGGCTACAATGTTGTTCTTCCATACCAGCGTGCTCACGGAAAAAGTGAAGGAACTTACATCACCTTTGGAATCAAAGAGCGATATGACATGCGTGACTGGATTCTCAAAATCAACGAGATTTATGACGACACCAAGCCTCTTTATCTTGAAGGAATTTCAATGGGCTGCACAACAGTTCTAATGACACTCGGTTTTGACCTGCCTTCAAACGTCCGTTCCGTCGTGGCTGATTGCGGCTACACTTCACCCTATGAAATTATATGGAAAGTCGCCCGAAAAGACAAAAATGTTCCGATGGTTCGGCTTGTTCTTGGGATTGGAAACATCATGGCAAATCTTCTCGCGGATTTTGACTTCAACGAGTACGATACATTCAAAGGATTGCGCTACAATAAATTGCCGGTGCTTTTCATCCACGGCACAGAAGACGCTTTCGTTCCAATCGAAATGACAATCGCAAATTTCCAGTATTGCACGAATGAAAAACAACTTTTCCTGGTAGAGCACTGCCCGCATGCAATCGCGTATTTAATCGATGAAGAAGGCTATCGTAAAAACCTTATTGAATTCTGCGGGTTGAAGTAACCGGCGGATGCGGCAAATTGACCCGCACGCTCTGGATTCGCCTTTGGCTCTGCTCTTCGATTTTATAAATCACGCCGTCTTTTTTAAGGACGGCCCCGATTTCAGGCAGCTCACCGAACTGCTCCAAAAGCCAGCCACCAAAAGTGGTGTAGTTTTCGCTTTCCAAATCCAAGTCCAAAAGCTCGTTCGCATCGTCAATCTTGATGTCACCAGGCACGATATATTCCGTGATTGAGACCGGGTGAATCCGATTTTCTGGCGGAGTTTCATTGTGAATTGAGTTGATGCTTCGTCCGAAAACAGCGCGCAAAATATCATCCATCGTAACGATTCCTGAATTTGAGCCGTTCTCGTCCACCGCAACAGCAAAACTCTGTTTCTCGGTCTTGAATTTCTGCAAAAGCTCAGTGGCAAAAAGAGTCTCCGGCACAAAAAGGGTAGGTCGCATATATCTTCGTGCAAAAGATTTCTTTGAGCGCACGGAATTCATTTCTTTTGACGGTGCTTTGAGCAAAACAGTCTTATAAAACAACATTCCCTCAACTTTTTCAAAATCTCCGTCGCAAACAGGGAGCCTTGAATAGCCAGAAAGAGCAAAAATCTTAACGACCTCATCATAATCCGCATCAATCGGAATAAACTGAACCAGGCTCCTGTGCCGCATGATGTCTTTGATGTGCAGGTCGGTAAAGTCGAAAATCTTGTAGAGCATCTTTTTTTCGCCCGCTTCAAGAGTACCTTCCTTTGCACCGATTTCTATCAGGGATTTAAGCTCGTCCTCAGTAATAAGCTCCTTTGAGTTCTTGAAGAAAATTTGCAAGAACGAAGTGATTCCGTCCGTAATTTTAGAAAAAATCCAGACAATCGGGAAAAATGCTTTTTGAAGGAAAATAAGCGTGCCTGCCGTGTGCGAAGCAAATCCAACCGGGTGAACGGCCGCAATTGTCTTAGGAACAATTTCAGCAAAAATTATCAAGATGAAAGAAATTGCGAAAGTGGCGATTGACGCGCCTTTGCTTCCGAGCAGCTTGATTGCAAGTGCCGCCGCCAAGCCAGATACAAGCGACGTTACAAAGTTTATTCCAATCAGAATCAGCGAAAGAAGCCTGTTCGTGTCCTTTTTGAGGAATGTGATTTTTTTGGCAGGAGAATTCTTTTTGCCAGATGTGTCTTTTTTTTGCAGATGACGGAGCATGAGGCGGGTGATTGAAAGATAAGCCGTTTCGCTGCCCGCAAAAAACGCGACCACACCCACGAGCAAAAAAATTGCGACAGCCGGGAGAATGATGTCGATTACAAGATTAAGCTCGTTCATGCATCATCTCCTTTGCTTTCAATTTCTTCTCCATGCTCGGAAGGAAGAACTTCATCGTCGCGCTCAATATGCTGCTCAACATGAACTCTTGCGATTCGGTGGCCTTCAAGTTTTTCGACCGTAAAGACATAGTTGCTTTCTTCGATACTCTCACCAACCATCGGAATTCGTTCGAGCTTTTCACAAATATAGCCCGCAATCGTCTCGTTCAGCTTGGACTCAAGTTTGATTCGGAGAGTTTCATTCAAGTCAATCAGGCGGGTAGAGCCATCAATCGACTTGGAGAAAAATTCCTCAAATTCACTTGGTTCGCGTTCTTCTGCTTCTTCTTCGTGATAAATATCATCGACCACAGCCCCGAAAATTTCCTGCTCAATGTCCTCAATCGTAAGAATTCCGTCTGTGCCTGAATATTCATCAATTACAATTGCAAAACTCTGGTGATTTTCATGCAGAAGTTCCTGAATCGAAGACATTTTTGTAGTTCCGGGGATAAAAAGCGGCGGTCTCATAACCTTTCGGACAGAAAATTCATCGCGCACTTCGGTGAAAAACAGCATGTCCTTTACATAAAGCACGCCGATTATGTTGTCGATGTCGTCATTTTCGTAGACAGGGAACTTTGAAATCCTCGTGCGCTCCGAAAGCTGAACCACATCGCGGTAACTCATGCCTGGATTAATACAGATTACCTTGAGGCGCGGAATCATGATGTCGGTTGCGTTTAAATCAGTGAATTTGAAAACCCGGGTCATCATCTTCTTTTCGCCGTCTTCCAGAATACCTTCTTCACCGCCTACGTCAATCAGCGTTTTGATTTCATCCTCTGTAAATGACACGGACTTTTTCTTCGTGCTGATTCCAAAAAGACGCAAAATTACACGGGAAATAAAAGTAAAAAAAATCACGAAAGGGCGTAGTATATAGAAGAAAATCTTTACAAAACCGCTGAGGGCAAAAGCACAGGTTTCAGGGTGAGTCGTGGTTACGCTTTTCGGAGTAATTTCTCCGAAAATGAGAAGAAGAACAGTAGCTATAAAAGTTGCGATTGGCAAACCGGCGGCCCCGAAAAGCCGCAGAAAGATTGCCGTGAGAGTGACGGAAAGCGCGACATTTACGATTTCGTTACCCACGAGAAGCATGTTGAGCAATTCTTCCTTGCGTTCAAGGAGCTTTCCGGCACGAATTGCCCGCTTATCGCCTTTTTCGCGCAAAAAATGCACGCGAAGTTTGTTGAGACCTAAAAACGCGCTCTCACTAGCCGAAAAAAGCGATGAGAGAGTAATACAGACTGCCGCAAGAATGAAACGGAGTATCATTCAGCCTTTTCTTGCTCCTGTGGCAAATTATCACCTTCACCATCAATCAACGACTTAACATAATTCAGCGACATTTTAATGTTTTGGGCAGCTTCTGATTCTGGATTAATGTCATAAGATTGCTGAAAATAAGAAAGGATTTTTTCAAGATTATCACTGCCACTTGAAGCAAGAAGATAACCCGCCGTGTAAAGAGCAAGCTGCTTGTCATCATCTGTGAGGATTTTGTTTTTTGTGAGCTTGACGAATTCCTCACTGCCCTTCTCCGGTTCATCATCAAGGAAATAATCCTCGGCCTTTGCATAAGTGATAGCGATAAGATGCTTGAGGCATTCGCCCGACTCGTTATTTTTGTCAAGAGAAAGATACAACTGATTGAGCGGAGTAATATGATAAGAAACCGCCGGATCCGTAAGCTCGACAAGTTTGTTGATGGCAGTAAGCTTTTCTTCCTTTGTGCCAGTTTTTGTTTGAGAAAGAAGCTCCTCAAAATTAGAGATTGTCTCATCAGCTTCGGCAAATGTTCGTCGGACTTCATCAAGATTCGCATCCTCGGCAAAAGCAATCGGAGTAATCACATAACCTTCTGATGAAAGCACCAAAAAGTAAGGAGTGCCCTTTGCACTGTAAATATCGAAAATCCGCAGACGTTTTTTTGCTTCTTCTTGATTTGTATCATAAAGGCTGTTTGAGCAATCGATATTCACAAGGACATATTTTTCAGTATAAGCTTTGAGGAATTCCTCAGTGTTCAGGACATTTTCTTTAAGCTTCGCGCTCTTGTTGTCATTCTCATCCATGCTGAAAAAAAGGAAGATTTTTTTGTTTTCTTTGGAAGCCGCCTTTTTCGCATCGTCAAGATTTGTAAGCCAAACAGAAGAATCAATTTTGTTACCACAAGATACAAAAGAAAAGGCGAGAAATGCCACTATAATAATAGAAAGAAGTTTTTTCATAGATATGCAATTATACCACAGATGCAGGGAATATGACTAGAAATAAAAAATACGCCGAAAGATCTCGTGGTTGCCTAATCAATTCCTATGAATTTTAAACAAAAAGCAAGCCACAGCCATACTTCTATTTTTGTGGTTCTGTGCTATAATTGCTTCGTATGACCAATCGTTTTCTGCCAATCGGCATTCAGGATTTTGAAAAACTCCGCAACTTCAACAACATCTATGTTGACAAGACTTCATATATTTATGAGCTTGCCCGAACAAGCACGCCTTATTTTTTAAGCCGTCCCCGCCGATTCGGAAAGAGCCTTTTGCTTTCCACGCTGGAAGCCTACTTTCTGGGCAAAAAAGATTTGTTCAAAGGTCTTGCCATCGAAAATCTTGAAAAAGACTGGGTGCAGTATCCTGTCATAAAAATCAGTTTTGGTGCAGATAATTACCCTGATTTGAATTGCCTGATATCACTGGAAAATTCAGTTCTTTCGGAATATGAAAAGAAATACGATATTGCCCTTTCTGATTCCCGTGCAGCCCCTAGGCTCAAAAATATCATCAAAGGCGCATACGAAAAGACCGGCAAGCAGGTGGTCATCCTCATCGATGAATACGACAAGCCAATCCTCGACGCCCTCTACACTGAGTACGAAGAGCAGAACCGTCAGGAACTGCGAAGCTTCTACAGCCCCCTCAAAGACTGTGACCAATACATCCGCTTCCTTTTCATCACGGGAATTACGAAAGTCAGTCCTGTGAACATCTTTTCTGGGCTAAACCAGCTCAACGACATCAGCCTTACTCAAAAATATTCTTCAATCTGCGGAATTTCAGAAAGTGAACTGGAAAAATATTTTACGCCTGAAATTGAAGCCCTTGCTGAACGTCAGGAAATGACTCTTGAAGAAACAAAAGCTAAGCTTGCCCAAATGTATGACGGCTATCACTTTACCCACAATGTTGAGGGCGTTTACAACCCATTCTGCCTTCTAAAGTGTTTTTCAGATAAAGATTTCGGCTCCTACTGGTTTGAAAGCGACACTCCGTCGCTTCTCGTTAAAACCTTGCAGAATCAGCCGCTGGAGCTTACAAATATCGTAAACGGCAGACTTGCAAACGAAAATCAGTTCAAGAACTACGATCCGGACTCAAAGAACATGCTGCCTGTGATTTACCAGAGCGGCTATCTTACAATAAAGGGATTTGACAAGCAAAAAAGGATCTATATGCTGGACTTCCCAAACCGTGAGATTGAAGACGGATTCATCAACATCCTCCTAAAAAAATTCGTGACAGTTCCTTATGACGATTTGGGACTTGCAATCGGAAATCTGTGCGATGCCCTTGAACTCCAAGACTTGGACCAGGCGCTGAACATCATCAAATCCGCCATCGCAGACCTTCCCACCGTGGTCAAAAAGGACATGTGCGAAAACTACTATGAATCCGTCACGCATTTAATGTTCCGTATGACAGGCTGGCGGGTAGTCTCAGAGCTGCAGAATGTCTGCGGTCGGAGCGATGTTGTTGTGGCCTCAAAGGACAGCGTTTTTATCTTCGAGCTTAAAATGGATAAAAGCCAGCCATTCGAGCAAGTTGCAGAAGAAGCCCTCGCCCAGATTGACGCAAACGGCTATTCACAGCGATTTGCAGTCAGTGGGAAAGCCATGTACAAAGTGGCCCTCGTTTTCTCCAGCGAAGGGAAGGGACTTTTGGGCTGGAAGGTAAAGATGGCTGTGTAGTGCAAATATTGCAAAGAGAGAAAATCCTTATTCGCTCAGCTTCGTCTTTATCAATTCTCTGATTATCTGCCAATGCCCCTTTTTTTTGGTCAAATGATTTTGAAATTTGAGTTGTTTTCTTAAAAGTGTTTTTCTATCTCACTTGCAATATGTCATTTATCAATGCCTGAATGTGAGCGACCTGCAATTCGGAAAGTCCATCTGTGTTAAGGGCATGTTTTTCTGAAAGACCAAGAAGATAATCTGTAGAAACACTGAAATAACAGGCGATTTTGACAAGCATATCAATGGAAGGCATTATATTTCCATTTTCCCAATTAGAAACGCTCTGTTTTGTAACACCGAAAACCTTTGCCATTTCAACTTGATTCAAGCCCCTGCTCATTCTAAGATTTTTAATCTGCTCGCCAAGCATAAAACCTTCCTAACATATCTGTCAATTTAAGCTTTACGATGATATAAAATTTACTTGACTTTTATAAAATACTTAGTACAATAAAAATTGACTAAAAAAAGGACTACTTATGGATTTTAATACAGCTCTTAAACTACAAGGCTCATGGAATTGGAAGCCAAATAAATATAATCTTGCTACAGTTGAGATTGAAGTTGTTTCTGATAGCATCAAATTTCTTTGCCAAAGAAATGGTAATAAATGGGAAAATATTGGCTCTGCACGTTTAGATGGCAACCCGAATACAAAAGAATTGCTCGTGTATTGGCGTGATACAATATCGTCTGAGCAAGGAAATCCATCTGCAAAACAATGGCAAGTTTCTCTAATTGAATATGTAAGTCCAACTGAATTCAGAAATCTATATTCTAAAGATCCAGATTTTCGGGAATATGGCAATTGGACAAGGTAGGAGAGTATGGAAAAACGATATAAACCGCAAAGTCTTTTATCAAAAATATTAATAGCAACGTTATTACTAAGTGCCGGACTGATTGCTACTTTCATTATAGTTGACACAATAAAAGATCCTGATGGAATTAAATGGGCTATAATATTCTTTTTACCCGTGATTCTATCAATTCTGATTGTTCTGACTTTTGTTAAAGTTGATAAAATTCTGAATATCTTAGAAGAAAAACAGACTCAAGAAGAAGAAAATAAATATATAAACATCGGAATTGAAGAGAAAGTTTCTAAGGTCGAAGCTGCTGTCAATAATGATGAATATGTTAAATTATAATTTTAAGAGGTAAAAGAAAATGAACGATTCAAAAGTTGAAAATAAAGGAATTTCTTTAGAGATTAATTCCCCAATCTTTAGACATCCTGCTGCATTAGTGTTTTCAATAGTTTTCATGGGAATTATTGCAATCCCAGTTACTATACAATTTTTTAAGTCTTTCTCGGTTCTTGCACTAGATTCAGATGGATTTAATGAATTTACATCTTCACTTATCATTGCAGTAGTACTCTTGCTTATAGCATATACCCTGTGGAGTTGCGTATTCTATGGCGTTAAAGTATTTATACTTTGCAAGAATAATAAATTTCTTGTTCATCTGGAAGATGAAGCATTAAAAATAGAGTTTATTGAACTTCATGCCTTAAGTGTTTGGAGAACGAAAAAGGTAAAATATCTTCTTCCATTTGATAAAATTCAAAGATTGAATTTTTACGAAGTTAAAAAACAAAAATGTTTTGCTTATGAGATTGTATATACAGGGGAGCAATCATTTTTAGATCGAATTGATTCAAACCTCAGAGTTTGTACTTTTGAAAATTCAAAAAGCATTATGCAAATATTTAACATGATAAAAAGGATGAAAAAGTCTCCATATCCATTCTTTTATTTTATGGTTTACGACAATGTTTCTGCCCTGTATTTTGATGAAGCGTTAGCAGAAAAAATTAGTGTTTATAATAAAAAACAGGAAGAAAAGAATAATTAAATAAGCGAATAATATTTTATGGGAAGGTGTTCATGAAGAAATTTTTAATATGTTTATTACTTTCTTTTTTTATACCAAGACTTTCTGTGTCGTTTGCTGATTCAGAAAATGATATATTACATTGGGTAGAAAAGAATGGACATTCGATAGTGTGTATCGATTGGAATTATGCATTAGCTAAAAGCAAGGACGGAACCTTTTATATTTATGACAGTATATCAAGTGATAATCTCATTATAACCACTGAATATGAAACTTGTTCAAAAGAAATAGTGGCAAATAAGATAAAAGAAGCTATGTCAACTTATAAAGTGATAGAAAAAGAAGGTTATGTAGTATATAAAGTAAAAGGTCCTTTAGGGGCATGGAATTGGAATCCAAACTATGATAACGAGTTTTATGTAAAAACCCCGAAAGGTAATTATTATTCTGTTTCACTACTTTGGAAAAATGTAAATCCTTTGCTAGATGAGTTCTAGTATCATCATAAAAAAACATTTTATGAGTACTATCGTTAGATTCAATTTTCATCGCTGAAAGGTAAGACAAATACTTTTCAGCGTTTTTTTATTTTTAAAACTTATTTCCCAAAAAACTCTCCGCCACCAAAATCTTTCCAAGTCTTATACATATCCACATAATTTGCTTTGATAAATTTTGTGATGGTTGTTATCTGGGAATCAGTCAAATCTCCGCGTTTTTGTAAAATAGCGGTTCCGTCGGCTTGGACGAAGAATTTTGCAGAATCTTTTTCAGTGAGTTTTTTGTCACTCGCATGAACATGCATTGCCTCGACGATACATTTTGCAGTGAAGTATAAATAATGGTCGGCGATTTTATCTCTGAAATATTTAGGCATTATGTTCCTCTAAAAATTGAAGGTTCCTTTTAGCAAGCTCAATAACAATACCTTGTTCTATTTCATCCATATTTGTTTCGATGATTTCAAAATCATGGCTTATTACAATCGCACAGTCTGGATGCTCAAGATTTAAAATACTGATGAATCCGTCTTCCCTTATTGAGAAAGCATATCCATTTACTATAATTTTTGCGTTATCAGCGATTTTTTCCAATTCTTTTTCAGACATATTCGATTTTTACCTCTTTTATCGGTGCCAGGAATTTTTCTTTATCCATATACAGATCTTCAAGCACTGGAATTAAGTCAATGTATTCTTCAATTTCCTCTTTGTTGTGCTTGTATTTTGCCATGACTTCGATATAACCGGCATCCCAAAGGTTGATTTTCGTGTACCGCTCCAAATTATTGCAAGTTCGGAAGGTGAGTTTTTTGTCACCGAAAGAGAATGTCGTATATTTATCAAAACTGCTTAGAATTGCGGTATGATTCATAATATGAATATAGCACAACAGTGGCGAAAAAGCAAAAACCTCGCCGCAAGCAAAGTCACTCACAGCGAGGTCACTTTTATGCTCAGACCTCGTGTCTTCGCAAAAAGTGGACGAGTTTTTTTCAAAAACTCGCCTTTCTTTTCGCCACATCCTTGTGGCACATTTCTTTCCTGATAGGGGGAAGACTTTCCCCTTCCCCCAACTTTCCACTTTCCGTTTTCAGTTTTCCGTTTACTTAAAGTATCTTACACCAGCCCTAAAGAGGTTCTGACAGCTGCTTGCTTCCTTGTTGCAGGCGATGTTCTTGATCAAATCCTCTGTGTAGCCGCCGATGCCGACTGTTCGCTCTGAGTGACTCATTTTGCCGAGAACGCTGGGCGTTACCCACCTACGGTGGGTCAGGCTTTCCGCACTTCCGCTATCGCTCCATGCACGCTCGAAGCATAGCTTCGAACGAGAGTCGCTCAAAACTTGCCTCGCAAGTTTTGCCCCTTCGGGGTGCTCCCCTACCTTCGGCGGTGCTACAATCCTTAACGCTTTTGTTTCATTGCATACAAAACAATCTCTTCACCGGTCGAAATATAAATCTTCTTTTTTCTCAAAAGAGACATCGTTATCTGATTCTCTGCATAGTCTACCCTGTTGTCAGGAAAGAATGAGCGGCAGAAACATTCTGATTCATTTCTGTACGCTAGAAATAGAAAAAGATTCTCGTACTCCTCTTTGTTTTTCAGCAAGAAATCTGCCTTAATTTTTGAAAAAGGTCGCTCCGTTTCGTTATATTTGAAAACCGTCTTGTTGCTGTCGATTATAGATTCCAAATTCGCAAGGTGATTAACTCGTTCTTGAATTTTGTCATAAAAATCTGACTTTATAATTTTTTCGGAGAAATCAAAATCAGCAAGAAGTTTGTCTAAAATCTTTGCTCTGTCATTTTTTAAGTCACGAATGTCCGTGAGATAATGTAATCCTGCCAGGTGATAGAAATCATTCTTTGAAAAACTCAATTCAAACAAAATCGTATTACCCTTTTTACCGAGCATTATTTCATATTTTATTCCGAGAAGCTTGTTGAATTTTTGAGCTGCTTGATATAAAGAATTCATTTTTGCAAAAAAAATCCTGCCCTATTGAGCAGGATAAAAGACAGACATTTTCTTTCGGTTTCCCTAGCCAACTGGCGGTAAATGTCGAACCCTTATGGAACTGATAAGGCACTGCTTGTTGGCACAACACCTTACTTCAACGCTCACGCAAGCAAACCTGTTACTTACAACTATAATATCGCATTAAACTGGCAGAAAATCAAGTTTTATCTTTCCTTTTTTCATAAACTTTAAACAAAAAAATCCCTCAAATGCAAATCCATTGCTTTTGCTATTTTTGCTAAAGTCTCCAGAGAAGGAAATGTCTTCTTTACTGCAAACAATGGCCACCTGTTGGGGAATTTTTACATTGCAAGCCAAGTTTAGTAATCAACCTTCCATTCTGCGGTCTTGCTTCGTCACCACAATAGACACAGCAAACGCAATCAGTTACGCCGACATGCTTTCCGCTTGGATTTCCGTTGCATCGTTCACCAAACGAAGAGAATAATTTTTGATTCACGCTTTTTAAGTTATCACCACAGAATCTACAAATCATTTATTTTTCCTTGTATTTCATTCCATTTTCTTTTGCCCATTTTGCAGCATAAGAATCTCGGTTTACAATCAAAATAAGATTATCACAATTAAAAGCATCGACATCGATTTCTTTAACACTTGCAGGAATTCCGATTTTTCTTAAATTCTTGCAGCCGTAAAATGCACGATATCCAATCTTTTCTAGATTTTTAGGAAGCTTTACTGATTTCAAGGATTCACAATTATAAAAAGCCCCCATTTCTATTTCTTCTACAGACTTCGAAAGCACAACAGATTTTAATGATTTACATTCAGCAAACAGATGGTGCGAGATTTTCTTCAATCTTGGCGGAAGCACAATCGATTCTAAATTATCACAAAAAGCAAATGCTTCCTCTGCAATACTTGTGACATTCTCAGGAATTTTTATCTGCTTTAAGGATAAAGAGAAAAATGATTGAAATGGAATTGATTTAAGAGTTTTTGGCAAAACAATCTTTTCCAGGTTTTCACATAATTTGAAAGCTCCTGGCGGTAAAGATATGCGTCCATCCTGTAAATAAAGTTCTGTCGCTGTACCATAATGCGATTTGAATAAGCTGCGGAACGACAATTTTGCTGGAACCGACACCTTTTTTGGAAACGGATACATACAGAGTTTTTTTGTGGTTTCTGGAATATGGGCTATTTGATTTTTCTTTCCGCAAAAAGCTATACACCTATTCCTCTTCTTATCATAGAGAAAACCATTTCGTATTTCATATCGGGAAATTTCTTTATCAAGTATTACTTTTGTATGATTTGGAATTGCAAAGTCACCAATATGCTTTATTGTTTTTGGAATACTGATTCTTTTAATTTTTGCACCACCAAAAGCATCTAACTCTATAACTTCACATCCTTCCTTAATTGTAACTTTGTTAATTTTTGCTCCGACTGAACATTTTGGAATAATCTTTAATGTAGAAGGAAATATAAGATGAGAAATAACAGTATGAGTAAAAGCCTGGAATCCTAACCGTTTTAGCCCAGGAGCCTGAAATTCTTTTAATTTAAGGCTGTTAAAAGCGAATCGACCAATAAATATTACGGATTTTGGAATCTTTATTGATTTTATGTCAGCATTTTCAAATGCCCAACCTTCCTTTCCGTCTATGTATTTTATTCCATCTGGTATAACCACATTTTTATCTGTACCCATATATGAAAGAAATGTTTTTGTATTAATGTTACAGAGGCAGCCGTTTAGAACTTTTAATTCAGGGTTTTGATTGACAGAGTTTTCTACATCTTCTACTGTTTGAACTTCCTCAGTCGTCTCATCTTCTGCACTAGATTCTTCATTTTCTTTTTCTCTCTGTTCTCGTTGATAATTCTCATAAAATTCTACCGCACCATCATAAGGGTGCCAAGGGTTATATTCTTGTCTGTAATAAAAGAAAATACTTGAATATCTACTTAAACCATACCAAAAAGTGAAAATACCATACTCAATCATTATGGGTACAGAAATACACTTTAAAAGATAATGATGGACAAATTCCAATTCAGGCTGTTCAAAATTTTGATAAATAGTTGTATCTACAGAGTCGTATGGATCTATATCTTTTAGTTTTTGATCTATGAGAGCATCAATCTTTTCACCTTGAATCCTGCAGGTAATACAAAATTCATCAATGCTTATGTCGCCAGCAAGTTTTAACCCGCTTTCGTGATTATTGCATTTAAGAGCTTGTAATAACTCAATAATTTTTTTCTTTGCCTGTTCTCGCTCTGGTGTATCAAGAGGACTTAAAAATATTCTTGCTTCTCGTATGTATGACATGATATTCTCCTTTTTCTTTAAATTTGCTCTTGGTATGTTCCCCGCCATTACACATAAAATTTCCACCAGCCATACTTTTCTTGCATTTCTTCTCGCCATTTTTGACGAGCCTCTTCATCTAAAGGCCCGAAAACCTCGTATCGAACAACCATTGGAATCATATTCAGAATATCAGAGACCGTATAGATATATTTTTTATCTTCGTGAGAAAGTGTCTCATAATAAAAATCTTCATCGGTCAGAATAAACTTTACAATGTAAAACAGTTTTTCATATTGCCAGCTTTCTAATTTGTTTTTTGCGATAAAATCACGAATCTTCAATAATGTTTCCAGACAGATTTTCATACAGTGCAAACTATTTTTGTAAGCAATTTCAATTTCATCTTGACTAACGCCTTCATCTTCCCCCCTGCGAATCAAATCGTAATCAATGCTCGAAAAATCATATTTTATTTGAACTACCGAACAAATCTTTTTTATCAGTTCGATTTCCTCGATTTTTGACATAAGAGGAAAAACGCAATCTTCTGTGTTATAACAACTCTCTAACCAAGTAAAAAGAAATGACCTGCCCAGAACCGTGTCCGTATTTTTCCTGCTTTTCTGAGTCGGCATTGTATAAAGTTTTTGAACGAAACTTGGAATTAGCTCACTGTGATTTTCAAAAGATTCGAATAAAGCTTCTATATAGTCGTTCAAGGAATATGAATCAGATTCTTCATTATACAAACATTCGTAATGCAATTTGTTTGTGTCGAATACAGTCCGAACGGCAGCAATTTCATCAGCAGAAAGTTTCTCGCCAAAAGTAAATATTCCTTTATAAAAAGATGGTGAAAAATTTCCGTAAACATATTCTTTATTTTCCCACAGATGATATAATTTTTTAAAAATTTTTTGTGCTTTGTCAGAAACGATATCATTTTCTATATGGCACTTCATTTTTTTGACATCGTTATGAACTCTATCAAAATCTAGTCTTCCGTCGGTAACATCAGCCAATCGTTTTGACCATTTATCAGAAGACGGAGACTGCCATATTAAATCATTCCAAGCTTTCCGTTCAATTTGCTCTTTGTATGTCATATCGCACCTTGAATCATATTCTAGGAATTATATTCCAGACATTAACGAACGGCTGCCATAATCGTTCAATAAAGGACAGGTCACTGGAAACTGAAATTGCATAGTATTTTAGACCAAAGC
>Ga0310695_10002200_pt1 | contig 41995 bp, 31 predicted proteins | sample RumenRJG_04DNA_FD_203882 | JGI IMG/M metagenome (GOLD analysis project Ga0310695, IMG submission 203882) | Bovine rumen microbial communities from Lethbridge, Alberta, Canada - RJG_04 (v2) (version 2) | ecosystem: Host-associated > Mammals > Digestive system > Stomach > Rumen | place: Canada... | reverse complement strand
CGGCGGGACATCGTGCGCTCATGCTGCACGAAGCCCACGTAGAAGGGGGTGTTGGCGAGATTGCCCTGTCCCTTCACCGTCATGAACTTCACTGTCATTTTTTTGTTCCTTTCTTTTGTGTCGTTGGTTGGCCGCGCCTTTCGCGGCCAAAATGGTAGGGCGCGCTCGTCGAGCGCGCCGCATGGTGGGGCGAGGCGTCCCGCCGAGCCGCCGCAAATCCCGTTTTCCCGTGTAGGGAAGTCAAACCCTCCGTGTAGGGAGAGCGCTCCCCCCGTGTAGGGAGACGGCACCCTCCGTGTAGGGAGCCGCTCACTTCCCTGCAGTCGTGGTAACGGGATTCGCCTGCGTCGGCGCGTTCGTGTCGCCGCCTGAGGCGTCTTCGTTCTGTGAGGACTGCGTGATGATCGCGATGCCCGGTATGCCCAGGGCGTACACGCCCATCGTCTGCGTCTTCGAGCTCGGCGTCATCGACGAGCAGCCGTCCGTGAGGGCAATCACGCCCCCGCCGATCGCGCCCAGCAACACCGGCTTCACCGCGTTCCACAGCGCCTTTCCAAGCGCCTTCCAGTCGATCTTCAGTTTCATTTGCGTTAACCTTTCTTTTTTGTTGGCGGCTCGGCGGGACGCCTCGCCCCACCTCTGGGCCGCCCGGTGGTCGGCCCCTACCGGTTCGCATGGTAGGGCGCGATCACCGAGCGCGCCGCATGGTGGGGCGAGCCGTCCTCGGCGAGCCGCTGTTCGTTAAATCGGGGGGACGCATCGCTCGGGAACCTCTCCCGAATCGCGCGCCCCCCTCATGTCTCAAGCGGGGATTTTTCGCGTTCCGTAAATTTCCGGTCGCCTGAACCGGAACACGTTACAGCCCCCAGCCGCCTGCGTTTACTGGGCTTTGAAGAAAAATGAGATTTTTTTCAAGTGACCCCGGTAGCGCATCTTGGCGGCCTCGATTCCCACATGGTGGCGCATCGCCAGTTCGGCTATGCTTTCATGGCGGTTCTTCCCGTTCCTGACGACGAGGTTGAACACCTCGACAAGTTCGGGATGGTTGCGCGAAAGCCGCCGCCGCGCGGCCTTGATCCGCCGCGTGTAGTACGAGCCGTCCGCCGACTCGTCGCAGGAGTAGACCCGCTCGGCCTCGGCGCCGCCGTCGCTGAACACGGCGATCTTGCCGGGATCGTCGAACAGCTCGGCATGCAGGTCAAGCGAGAGCATCGCCGCCTCGAACATCCCCTGCGCGGACTCGCGCCGGCTGCGCTCGCGGTCGCGTTCCTGCTTCAGGCACCTCCTGAACTCCGCGCTCATGCCGCACCTCCTTCCGCGCGGGAAGAGGTGGCGATGGCGCCGTGATTGTCCGCACCTCGGGGAAGCGACACTCCTGTCGCTTCCACACTCGCAGGCTTAAGTGCCTGCAGCTTTTTATGGAACGCCGCCGCCGGATTGCGGAGCGGATGCCCGCGCCGCGCGCAGTCCTTCATCACGGACAACTGCTCATGGTATAACTCCCTGAACGCATCCCACCCGATGACGTTTGCCGCTTTCAACCACAACGCGCGGTCGGGGTCTGGCTGGCGTCGGCTGAATGCCGCCACCGCATCTTCCACCGCGGCGCGCACGGGGTCGAAGTCGCCGCCGAACTGCCGCACGCGCCATGCTGCGAGCGCCGCCTCGCGCGCGCCCGCGCCCGCGCTTGGTATGCCAAGAGACGGCATATTTACCCCCGTATGACATCCCACGCGCGCGCGCGAGGCCGTCGTCCTGTTGATAACTTTTCCATCAGTGCAACGGGATGCCAGCCCGTTGGGTTGTTCGCCGCTCGAACCACGAGCCACGAATCGCGAACCACTGTCTTTCATCTTTCTGTCCTCCGCCCGCGCGGCCACGACGGCTTCGGCGGAGAACGGCCCCCGCCTCGCGCAGACGGGAACAGTGTCTCATTGGTTTGGCTGTCAAATGAAATTCACACGTCAGATTCCCCCGGACAAACGAAAAACCCCCTGTAGATACAGGGGGTTGGCGCATTGGAAAAAGTTTCACGAGATGACGGTTTCGGTGAAACTTTCACCACCATTACGCGGGTTTTTCATGAAAGTTTCATCGCGCGAAGTGAAAGTTTCATCATCGCTCGTGAAACTTTCGCCGTTTCCCGTGAAACTTTCGCCGCATCATGCGGATCTTTCACGAAAGTTTCATCGCGCGAAGTGAAAGTTTCGTCATCTCTCGTGAAACTTTCGCCGTTTCCCGTGAAACTTTCGCCGCATCATGCGGATTTTGCATGAAAGTTTCATTGCGCGAAGTGAAAGTTTCACCGGAAGCGGACGTGCATTAGAACTCTTGCGCGTGATTATGGCAGTAATGATACAGCGCCTTGACGGACGGATAGCCGCCCTTGACGTTCTGCCATGCCTTGCGGCAGGCGCGGAGGATTGACATCCGCTTGCCGGCGGCGGCATGCCTCGGCGATGTCGGCGAACGACCGGATCAGGCGCTCGAGGCACGTGTCGAGGCGCCTCACCCAGTCCACCAGGGCGTACATGCCCGAGTTCGGCGCGCTCCATGCGTACACGAGATGCCCCAGCTGCGTGACGGCGTTCGTGAAGGCCGGCGAGTCGAAGCACTTCTCCAGCTCGTGGACGAGATACCGCGTGGTGAACTCCAGCTCGCGCATCTTGCAGCAGTGGGCGGGGAACTCGCCGGGGTTGTAGCGCTTGACGATGGCGATGGGAATGAACAGAAAATTGGCATAACTTACACTTGACGGGAGGGGGGCTTTTGGGTAAGATATGTACTCAACAGTGAAATAAAGGTGGGTTTTAAATCTACAAGTCAAAGTGAAGGGGAAAAAGATAAAATCGCGGCTCTATTGCCGTTTCAAGAACGCCTTTTTCGGGGTGGTCATGGTGGCGCTGTCACTCGTCAATGTGTGCGATGGCAAAACGCCTGTCCGCTCGGCGCTTCTCCGGTACGTCGATTCATTGCAAACGGATTTTGTGCTGTTTTTTGGAGGAGTAGGGGATGGTGAGCGTGTCGCCATTGGCCACCTTCACGGCGTGGTCGACGAGGTCGAAAGAGGACGAACGGTGGTCATCAGGGGCGCAAAAGGCGTTTTGCGCTCCAGTTCCTTTTTGTCGTGTACTTCAACTTCTTATAGCCTTAAACTATCGGAAGATTATAATTTCAATAAGGATTGCCTATGAGCGGCAGATTCAACGAGAACACCCGCGTTCAGGTTCCGGCGGCACTTCATCTGTGTCGCCTCGGATATACATACCTCGACGCCATTGGTGAGGATGACTATGAACCAAACACCAATATTCTCGTGAAGGTGTTTCGTGAAGCGGTTGCAAGGCTCAATCCCGATATCACGGAAGACAGAGTAAATGCCTTACTGTCAGAACTCGTGCAAGCGGCAAAGAACGATGACTTGGGACGCGAGTTCTTCCAGAAGATCACTGCCACGAGCGGCGAGCGAGTCATTGATTTCGACAACCCCAGCAACAACTCTTGGCATTGCACGACTGAGTTCACCTGCGAGAATCCCGAAACTCACGACAATTTCCGGCCCGACATAACGTGTTTCGTAAATGGTCTGCCGCTCGCGTTCATCGAGGTCAAGAAGCCAAACAACCACGAGGGTATCCTCGCCGAGCGCGAGCGCATCAACAAGCGGTTTCGGGTCAAGCCCTTTCGCCCGTTCCTGAACGTCACGCAGTTGATGATATTCTCCAACAATCAGGAGTACGACACGGCGAATGTCGTTCCCGTCCAGGGGGCGTTCTACGCGACCATCGCCAAGGAACATACCTTCTTCAACGTCTTCCGCGAGAAAAGCCCCAACATCCTGCGAGAATCCGGATACATCGAGGAGATCGGCGACGAGGTGCAAAAGCGCATCCTGAAACACCGCAACTGCATCCCCATCCGGGAGGATCCCGCGTACCAGACAAACAAGTCCCCATCGACCCCCACGAATCGGATCATCACCTCGATGCTGTCGCGCCGCCGCTTTCTGTTCCTGTTGCGCTATGCGTTCGCCTACGTGGAAAAGACGTTGGAGCTCGCTGACGGCACGAAAGTGGAGAAGCTCGAAAAACACATCATGCGCTATCAGCAGCTCTTTGCCACCCTTGCCCTGCGGCAGAAACTCTCCGAGGGCGTCAAGGGCGGCGTGATCTGGCATACGCAGGGGAGCGGCAAGACGGCGTTCGCCTACTACAACGTGAAGTGCCTCACCGACTACTATTCCGAGCGGGGCACCGTCGCCAAGTTTTTCTTCATTGTCGACCGCCTCGACCTCCTCGAGCAGTCCGTCGACGAGTTTGCCGCCCGTGGACTTATGGTGCAGACAGTCCAGAGCCGCAAGGACTTGATGGACAAGGTCAAGGACAACACGCCGTTCTACAATCCTGAGGGCAAGCCGGAAATCATCGTTGTCAACATCCAGAAGTTCAAGGAGGACCATGCACCCGTCGTGATTGAAGGGGGGTACAACACGCGTCTCCAGCGCGTGTTCTTCATAGACGAGGCGCATCGCGGCTACAATCCCGCCGGTTCCTTCCTCGCCAACCTCCTCGAAGCGGATACGGACGCTATCAAGATCGCCATGACGGGGACGCCGCTCCTCTCCGACGAGCGGGCCTCCTGGCGCGTGTTCGGCGACTACATCGACACCTACTACTACGACAAGTCCATCGCCGACGGCTACACGCTCAAGCTGATGCGCGAGGACATTGAAACGGAATACCGCGAGCGCATCTCCAACATTCTCGCCACGCTTGCCGGAGACGTCGAGGTTAAGAAGTCCGACGTCAAAAAGGACAAGATCATCGAGCATCCAAATTACCTCAACGGACTTCTCGACTACATCTTCTCCGACATGCGGAAGTTCCGCATCCAGAAGGACTGCCCGCAGGTGGCCGGCATGATCGTCTGCGAAACCAATCCGCAGGCCCGTGAACTGTATCGCCTGTTCGTGGAGCGCAATAGGCTGGAGAACCTGCCGCCGGGGACAAAACCGTTCAAGGCCGTCCTCATCCTTCACGACGAGGGCGACAAGGAAGAGCGCAAGGGCTCCATTGCCGAGTTCAAGAAAACGGAGTCGATCGATTTCCTTATCGTTAACAAGATGCTGCTGACCGGATTCGACGCGCCCCGCCTGAAACGGCTCTACCTCTGCCGAAAGCTCGACGGGCACGACCTCCTCCAGACCCTGACCCGTGTCAACCGCCCGTACCGCGACTTCCGATACGGCTACGTGGTGGACTTCGCCGACATCAAGGAGAACTTCGTCGAAACGAACAACCGCTATCTCAAGGAACTCCACGACGCGATCTACGGACGCGACGCCGAGGACGACTTCGATGACGGAACCAACCCCGGCGTGCTGCTGGCGTCGAAGGAGGAAATCGAGGAGAAGCTTCAGAACCTGAAGGACGCGCTCTTCCTCTACGACATCGACAACAAGGAGGTGTTCCGCAAGCAGCTTGACGCGGAGATGGACAAATCGCACCTTCTGTATCTGCGTCGTACTCTGGAAGAGGCCAAGGCGCTCATGAACCAAATCCGCAGCTTCGGCGACGACGAGCTGAAGGAGAAGGTCCGCAATCTCGCCCCCGACGCCGTTCCGCAGCTTCTCTCGGAGGTGAACCACCGCATCGAGCGCATGAATCTCCTGGACGGCCTCGACCGCTCGGAGGACGTCGCCGGCATCATCAACGCGGCCCTTTCGCAAATGGAGTTCACGTTCCGCTGCAAGGGCAAGGAGGAGCTGGAGTTCCTGTTCAACGACCTCAAGGACCGCTACCAGAACGTCCGACACGAGTTCGAGGCCAACTTCGACCACACCGAGGACAGGTACGTCAACTTGCTTTCGGAGTTCAAGGCGTTCTTCAGGGAGCGCGGATTCGCGCCGCAGACAGTCTCCGAGGCGAAGGAGGCGATTGGCTACATGGACGGCGTGATGGCGAAGATTCGCGAGATCAACCGCCTCAACAACATGCTCAAGCGCAAGTACCACGACGACGAAAAGTTCGTCCGCATCCACAAGCGAATCCGCGAGGAGAACGCCAAGCGCTCAATCCCGCCCGAGAAGCCGGTCATTTCTCTCCGCGAGGTCGAGATCATGGAAAACCTCAACCGCGTGAAGGCGATGGTCGACGACACCATCTACTACAACGTCCACGTGCTCGGCAACCCGCCTGTGTTCAATCAGGACGTGCTTCGCGCGGTCAGCCTGAAGCTGAATGAAATGGACATCAAGGCGTCGCTTGACGACCGCAAGTTCATCCAACGGCAGATCGCGGAGGAATACCTCGCCGACTACGACCTGGCAGGGTAGAGGCGCATCGAGAAAAGGAGTTTTGACCTATGAACATGATTGAACAGTCCACCAAGGAACTCATCGACTCGCTCAAGCAGTCGTGCGGCAGCTTCGGCCTCGGCAACGACGGCAACGAGTACAAGATCATCGTCCAGGTGTTCCTCTACAAATACTTCAACGACAAGTTTGGCCACGAGGCAAAGAAAATCGCCGCCGAGGGCTACGGCAAACGGCTCGTTTCCAGCCCGAAATGGGATGCCGCATACGACAATTTCACCGATGACGAGGTTGAAGACCTGTTCGCCTATCTGCCGCCATCGACTCCTAAATTGCGTCCGCACCAGACAATCGCCCACCTCTACAACTCGATGACGCAGGGCGACTTCTCGGTTCTCTTCGATTCCACATTGCGCGAAATCGCCACCCTCAACGCCGATATCTTCTCGATTGCGACCGACTCCAAGACGAAGATAACCGTCTTCGACAACTCGCTCATCGCCGGGACGATAAACGACCCCACCAAGCGCGACGATTTCGCCCGCTCGTTGATGCGCCATATCGCCGACCCGAAGGCCAACTTCGAGCCGATGTTCTCCGAGAAGTATGATTTCTTCTCAACGATGTTCGAGCATCTCATTAAGGACTACAACAAGGACGGCGGCGGCAAGTACGCCGAATACTACACTCCGCGTTCGATTGCGCAGATCATGGCGAAGCTTCTCGTCGGGCGTGATACGAACCTTCGCGGCGTAACGTGCTACGATCCGTCCGCCGGCTCCGGCACGCTCCTCATGGCCCTCGCCCACCAGGTCGGCGAGAACCGCTGCACCATCTACTCGCAGGACATCTCGCAGAAGTCCTCGCAGATGCTCCGCCTGAACCTGATCCTGAACAACCTCGCGTCGTCGATCCAGAACGTGGTGCAGGGCAACACGCTCCTGAAGCCCGGCCACCGCAATCCCGACGGTTCGCTCCGCATGTTCGACTTCGGCATCTCCAATCCTCCGTTCAAGCTCGACTTCCCGGAGGAACGCGAGGCCATCGCAAAGGACACGGTCCGCTTCTGGGCCGGAGTTCCCAACGCGCCGAAGAAGATCAACCCCGACAAGCCCGCGATGAAGATCTTCCTCTGCTTCATCCAGCACCTGCTCAATTCGCTTTCGGCGAAGGGTAGGGGCGCGATCGTCGTGCCGACGGGCTTCATCACCGCCAAGCAGAGCATCGAGGGAAAGATTCTCCAGCGTATCGTCGATCAGCACATCGTCTATGGCTGCGTGTCAATGCCGTCCAATGTGTTCGCAACCACCGGCACGAACGTCTCCGTCCTCTTTTTCGACAACTCCCGCAAGGCGGAAAAAGTTGTGCTAATCGATGCCTCGAAGCTCGGCGAGGAGTACAAGGACGGTAACAACCAGCGCAAACGGCTCCGCGACTTCGAGATTCAGAAGATCGTTGATACGTTCCTCGACAAGAAAGCGGAAGACGGCTTTTCGGTTGTTGTTTCGCATGACGAAATCAAGGCAAAGGGCTACACGCTTTCCGCCGGACAGTACTTCGACGTGAAGATCGAATACGTGCCGATCACCGCCGACGAGTTCGCCGAGAAGATCGCAGGCTTCAAGTCCCGCCTTTCCGAACTCAACGCCAAGGGCGCGGAACTCGACCGCGAGATCGCCCGCAATCTCGACAGTCTTTCATTCGTCGGACAGGAGGGCGCATGACCCGGCGCACAAGTCCAGGACCTATAATTTGAGCGGGGGAGGCAGTTGCATGAAGCGTGAAGAGAACCAGACAATCGAGTACAAGGCGTCCTGGCACGAGAAGTACCTTGAGTGGATATGCGGCTACGCGAACGCCAAGGGAGGGACTTTGTACATCGGCGTCGAGGACGTAACCAAGAAGCCTGTCGGCGTGAAGAACGTCAACAAGCTGATGGAGGACATCCCTAACTCCATTCGCAACACGATGGGCATTGTTGCCGACGTGTCCCTGTTAAAAAAGCAGAGCAAGGACGTGATACGTATCAAGGTTGCGGCAAGTGCATTCCCTGTCAGTTACCAAGGCCGGTTCCATTATCGCACCGGCGCGGTCAAGATGCTGTTGACCGGCCCCGCGCTCACGCAATTCCTGATGGAGCGATCTGGACAGCAATGGGACTGCGTGTCCTGTTTCGGTGGACACCGAGCGGCAGACTTCACGTTCATTGCGCTCAAAAACCTCTATGAAAAGGCGAACGGCACAAAGATGACGAAGGAGGACATGCTCTCCTTCGGCCTCGTCACCGAGACGGGCGTAATGACAAACACGGGGGCTTTGCTGGCCGACGAGTCGCCTATCCGCCATTCCCGCGTCTTCTGCACCAGATGGAACGGACTCGACATGACGGCGGGTGTGATGGATGCCGCCGATGACCAGGAGTACGGTGGCGGGCTGCTCCAGCTGCTTAAATACGCCGAAGATTTTGTCCGTCTCCACTCCCGCCGCGCCTGGCACAAGCGGCCGACAGACCGCGTAAACTTCCGCGAGTATCCCGAACGCTCGATTCAGGAGATGTTGATCAACGGACTTGTTCACCGCGACTACGTTGAAACTGGAAGCGAAGTACATGTGGACATCTTCGACGACCGCATTGAGATTACATCGCCGGGTGGAATGCCGGGCGACCGCAAGGTTCAGGAGTATGCGAACATCCGCCGCATCCCGTCTCGCCGCCGAAATAAATGTCTTGCGGACATGTTCGAGCGGCTCGATCTCATGGAGCGCAAGGGAAGCGGATTCAAGAAGCTGTACGAAGACTACGAGAAACTGTCGGTAAACCTCGGCAAGCGCATGCCTGTCCTGGAGTCTGAGAGCGACTATTTCCGCGTCACGCTGCCGAATCTGCTCTACGGATTCACGGACGAGCAGCTTGTCGCGGCTGTCGACAACTCGTCCTATGGCGTGCCGAAGAGCGGGAAAAAACTCGGTTCAACCCACCATGTGACCCACCATGTGACCCACCATGAAACCCACCATGTGACCCACCATGATGTGGTGCCGTTGAAGGTGGGTGAGATTAAGCTTCTGAAGGTACTTTCGTCAGATGGAGAACTTAGTGCCACAGAGTTGCGTAAGGCGATGAGACTTAGGAACGCGCCGGATTTCCGCGAGCGGTACCTGAGACCGCTATCCCGCGATGGATACATCGAGTTCACGTTGCCGAACGCAAGGCGTTCCAGACTTCAGAAGTATCGTCTGACAGACAAAGGCCGTAGCGCATTGACGGCAATGGTGCATCCGTAACCAGTAAGAGGCTTAGGCACCATGACTGGCAAAAACAACCAGGACCTTGAACCACGTGTTCGGCGGCGAGAAAGAAACCGAGGCGTCCGAATGACTGTTACACACCATAACGCCCGCTATGCGAAGTTGCGTCGGCAGGTCGGGGATATGAACCTCTACATCTGCAATCTTGTCTGGCGAGGTATGGCGAATCTTCGTTTGTTGCGAACGAGCACTGATTTGTTCGCGCACGGAATGCGTGAGAAACAGGTAATAGGCAAAGGTCTTATCAATTTTTTCGGTGTTGCAAGTAATCAACCCAACGTCTTGGCTTTGTATGTATAAGTCGTCACAAGGAATGAATGCAACACTACCGAGCAAGCCTGGACTCTGCTCTGTCAATGGCGTTATCAGATCGCCTTTGTGCATGAGAAAGCGACTGTCAAATGGTTCGATAAAATACTTGCCCTGTGTTGACTTGAAATCTTTGAACCCGCCTTCTTCGTGGAAGTTGGCAAGAGTTAATCGCAGATACCGTCCTTCGTCGGCATACCCTGTTCCAGGCAGGGAAGCACCGCGCGTGATACGTAAGAACTCGCCGAGTTTGTGTTTTGTAAATTTCATGAGAGGTCTTCTGAATGAAAGAAGTTAGATTGGGTGACGTCGCTGATGTGCGTATCAGCGGCATAGACAAAAAAACATTGCCAAACGAAATTCCAGTTCGCCTTTGCAACTATACTGATGTCTATTACAATTGGGCAATCAGGGAAGAAAAAAGCCAAACATTCATGTTTGCCAGTGCCAAGCAAGACGAGATAGCCAAGTTTCGTCTTCGCGCTGGGCAGGTCGCCATAACAAAGGACAGCGAAACAAGAGACGATATCGGGCATGCAACTTTTATTGCCAATGACTTTGACGATGTAATCTTGGGTTACCATTGTGCGCTGATTACGCCTCATACCGGAAAACTTGACGGGCGATATCTCAACGCGCTGTTCCGCATGCAATATGTTTCTGATTATCTTTCGCGCAATGCTGGTGGAAGTGGGCAGCGGTACTACCTTTCCGAATCTGCGATCAGAAGCATCCCGTTGTTTCTCCCGCCAATAAACGCGCAACTTCGCATAGCGGGCGTTCTAGGAAGTATCGACGAGAAGATCGAGTTGAACCGCAAGAAGATAGCCGAATTGGAGGCGTTGGCGAAGACCATCTACGACTATTGGTTCGTGCAGTTCGACTTCCCCGACAAGAACGGCAAGCCCTACAAATCCTCCGGCGGCAAGATGGTCTGGAACGACCTGCTGAAGCGCGAAGTGCCGGAGAGGTGGGAAGTGCTGTGCCTTCCGCAAATGGCCAATTATTTGTTCGGCAATCCTTTCGATTCTTCCCTGTTCAATTCCAACGGTGAAGGTTTCCCAATAGTACGAATTCGCAATGTCAAAAATGGGCGTACAAACGACTACACGACGGAACCAGCATCTCAAGAATACATAATCACAAACGGCGATTTCATAATTGGAATGGATGGCTATTTCGATATGAACCATTGGATTGGTGGTGATGCATATCTTGTTCAGCGGGCTTGTAGAATAAGTGCGAAAGATGATTTATACGCTGCTTGGCTTTCTTTATCATTGGCAGCTCCGATCAAATACCTTGAGAAATCTCTTACTGGTGCTACGCTCGCGCATCTTGGCAAAGCGCATCTTGATAAAATTGTATTATCAGTACCGCCACGGTCTCTGTCAAATGTTCTCCTATGTCTAAATGGTATCGTTGAGCAGAAAGTCCATTTGGGTGTTGCCAATTTAGTGCTTGAAAAACAACGAGACTTTCTATTGCCGCTTCTAATGAATGGGCAAGTTTCTGTTGGAGATTTGAAATGATCTACAATGAAGAATCCTTGGCGGATATCTGCTCTGCGAGGCAATTGGCAAGAATCGACGAGGCTAATCGTGCCGTTGAGCGCATCGTCCATGCCGAGAATGAACGCAAGCGCAAAGTCGGCGAGGCGACGATTGAGTTGAATGAGCAAACGAAGCGACAGAATGAAATCCTCAAGGCGCAGCTTGCAGAAGCGCAGAAGGCGAATGAGTTGCTTGTAAAGCAAGCGGCCGATTCGGCAAGGTTCGCAAGGGTGTCTCTGATTGTCGCCGTTATTTCATTGCTTGCTACGATACTCTCGCTTGTGTTGCGGTAGTTTTTTGTTCATCGTCACCGATGAGCGCCTTGCAAATTGTACAAAAAGTGACGTTCCATGACGGCCCGCTCGGCGAGCGGGCCCTACCAGGCAAAGGCTCTCGTCACCTTTTGTGGTCACCACGTGACGATGCGGTCGACGAGGTCGCGCTGTTCGGTCGCCGTTCGGCGAAGGTAGATGCGCGTCGTCTCGATGGACTCGTGGCCCATCAGGTCCGCAAGGAGCGCGATGTCGTTGAACTTCGCGAGAAAGTTCTTGGCGAAGCGGTGGCGGAAGGAGTGCGGATAGACCACTTTGGTGTCGATGCCATAGCTTTTCGCGAACATCTTCAGCTGGTAGGCGACGCCACGCGCCGTGATGCGCGTACCGAAGCGGTTGCAGAAGAGGTAGCCGCTTGCGCGGCCGGTCTCCGCGAGCCACTTCTCCGTCTCCGCCTTGAGCCGTTTCGGGATGTAGAGGCGGCGGAGCTTTCCGCCCTTGCCGTAGAGGTCGAGATAGCCCGCTTCCACGTGTTCCACCTTGATTTGCAGGAGTTCCGAGATGCGGGCGCCCGTGGCGCAGAGATAGCGCACCACGAAATACCAGTTGAGACGCTTCTCCGCCTTCAGCTTCCGGCAGAAGAAGCGGTAATCCGCGTCGCTGATGACGTTCTCCAGAAAGGTCTGCTGCTGGACCTTGATGAACTTCATCTTCAGGTTGGGTTTCTTGATGAAGTCGAGGTAGCGGTTCAAGGCTTGCAACCGTAGATTTACGGTCTTTGCCTTGTAGTTCTCAACGAGCCACCCTTTATAGGATAGCAAGTTCTTCTTATTCAGTTCTCCGTACTGTCGGTAGAAGTATTCCACCGCCTTGCAGTACGAGGTTATCGTGTTACCCGATAGATCGGATAACTTCAGCGCATGAGCGAATTGTTCTGTCATTTGGTCTCCGTTTCTGTTTTATGCAGGGCACCATACCCCACATAAAATAGGAACGAAGATACAAAATGTGCTGCTATTCTACAACGACTTGCCCGTTCATCAGAAGCGGTAATAGCGTATCACGTAGTTCCACCAAATTCTCAATCTCAAGTTCACATGTCAACCTCTCATTTCCAATAGATGATGCCACTTCATCAAATCTACCACAAATGTGCAGGGGCGGAATGGGAAGTTGAACAGAGGAGAGTGAACTTTTTGAAACTTCTGCAAATGTTGATCCGACGCCTAGCGTTTTCACAAATGGAATCATTGCTGATACCGTATAGTATATGAACTCGCTCCCGAAACTCTTATTTGGGACGATTGATTTGAACCCCTGATTTGTACACAAATCGCAATCCGCGACAGCTATATATCCAATAGGCGCACGCGTTGAAAGCAACACAGATTTTCGGGGCATCAGTTGCGCAGAAGAATTCCGAAGGCCTGTCTCACTGATGTCATGTTCGCCATGTCGAATGTATTTATTACTCGTGACAGACAAATCTTTAGGAGTAATCCAAGCGATGCCATGCGAACTCCAATAAGATGCGTTAGTTGTAGACGGCGTTCCACCTGAAACAATTTCGCCCAGGTCGCCTATCGTTCCCATTTTCCACATCTCCGGCACTTCGCGTTTCAATTGTTCATTCCAGACCATCTTGCCACCGGAGGATTTGTAGGGCTTGCCGTTCTTGTCGGGGAAGTCGAACTGCACGAACCAATAGTCGTAGATGGTCTTCGCCAACGCCTCCAATTCGGCGATCTTTTTGCGGTTCAGCTCGATCTTCTCGTCAATACTTCCTAGAACGCCCGCTATGGGGAGGTTTCGGGTTCAGGATGGGGGCGCTTCAACTGGCGAATCAAGCGACAAAGTTGAAGTCTGTTACGAGGACGAGAACATTTGGATGAGTCAGAAGATGCTTGCTTAGGTGTGAATGGTGGTGCCGAATATTGCCTACCATTTGCGAAAGCTCTTTTCCAATTCCGAATCAGACAAGGGCATATATATCAAAGAAATTTTAATAGATGTCGGAGATGGAAGAAAATATGCGCGCGGTCCTGCCGTTGGCGCGTCTGGCCTTTGCAGGCCCATTCTGCTCTTACACGAAGGCAGTAGGCGATACTTGTGATAATGCTGGCTTGGAATATGGGTATGTGAGGCCTAGATACGGTCGTCGTTATAGACGATTCCGCTGATGAGAATTAACGGCAAGATATATGGTCTGCTTTTAACGCTGAATGATTGCGGCAAAACAGACCAAAGAGACATGAAGGTTTCACGCCGGAATTAATCAACACGAACCCCCTGTGAAATGCTATAATGTCTTCATGCCCATCAAAGGACACATGACAATCCTGCTCACGGCAGTCGCCGAGGACGACAAGGCGAACGGCTGGCGTGTAGTTGGCGGCGAAGGGAACGTGGCGCCGGAAGGGTGGAGTTTTCCGTGCCGTGGCGGATTCATCGAAGGCGTGACGGTGCTTGCTCACGGCGAGGTGCGCATCGATGCGCGCACGCCCTACTTCCCCGTGCCAATTGCGGAAGGCGTGTCGCTGCTGCCGATGTCGCGCTGGGGAGCGCTCCCGAACGGAGGCGCGAGCGTTTTCAGCCATGCGGTTACCGACTATGGCTCACTGCTTCTCGACTGGCGCAACGCGCTTGCCGGACGCAACGTCAACAATCCGACGAACATGCAGCTGGAGCTCTTCGGCGACGGAAGCTTCGAATGGCGCACGGAAGATTCGTCGCAGCTGTACGCGCCGGTGTTTCCTTTTGACTGGGACGGCGATGGCCTTGAGAATTCCGTCGATCCCGAACCGCTTGTCGCGGGGCCAGACGCACACGGCACAAACGTCGAATGGTACAACAACGTATGTTCCAATGTGTACGAGGCGGTCGAGGCTGGCGAGCCGGCCAATGCGCCAGCGGGCATGGAGATCGGTCCGCGCGATCTCGCGCCGTCGGGCATTTCCCTTTCGCCGCGCACTTCCGATGTGAACACCAACGCATACTACTTCGTCGAGGTCGTTGCGTCTCGTGGTCCCGCGCCGATCTATTTCACGGCAGATCGTGAATCGCGACTTGGCTCTCCAGTTGTTGTTGCGCGTGGAGGTGAAACCAACCATGTGCCGCTTCTGATGGGCATTGAGTACGCGGTGACGTCCACAGTGCCGTTCTCCGTTTCAGCGCCAAGCAACGCAGTCGCGACAATGGCGGGATTCAATGACGGACGTGCGTTCAATGTCAAGTGGCCGCTGTTGTTCGATCTCACAGTTGACGACGACGGCTATGCGATTGACGTCGGGCCGTTTGATCCGGGCGGCACGTTCTCGTGGGGAACGGGCGGTGCGCCGCATCTTCTCGGCGGTCCTCCGGCTACGTGTCACCACCAGACCTTCTCGAACCGTGTCGCCTTTGTTGGATGTGGGGATTGCAATTGTGGTGGGGCTACTGTGAATGGACAATACTGCATTGAAAATGCCACATTCGGCCTTCCGGCTGTATTCTGTCAATGCATGGGGTACGGAGGGGCTAGTCCGCAGGCGCCCATGGATCCGGACGTGCCGCACTTCGAAGTGTCATTCAGCAGGCCCGTTGTGATATTCGAAGATGCATACGAGACTTCACCTGACATCATGGTGGGACGGCGTTCCACCGACACGGCTCTCTCGCTTTACGCATACGGCGGCACTAACGGAGCCACCGTCACCATCTCAACGGCAAAGCTGAAGAATCTGGCAACATCGTCCGGAAGTCCCGTTATCCTGCCCGAACGCATCATCCTTTCACCCTGCAGGTCGTTCTGCGCGGCATTCACCTGCGAGGGCGTCGATTACAGTGTTGGTGAGAATGATGTGCGTGTGCAGGGTATCCTCACTGAAGGCAACACGGGGGCAACGATTGAGGACGATGCGCAATTGACGGCGATACGGCTTGACATTCTGGCTACGAAGGATGCTCCTCAGAACAAGTGCATACATAGGCACAAATATGGAATTGGTGAAAAGACGTTTGTTTTACAGAATCCAGCATCACCTGAAGTGCATTTGGACTTTAACGATGCGGTAGTTCGCGGCAGGTGTTCACGATCACGCCGCAGGGAGATCTTAAGATCGAGAAGCTCGGACATAGCGCAGAACGGAAAATAGACGGAAGAATTTTCGTCGGCGGCGTGGAGCAGTTCAACGTGTCAGGAAGATGATTACATCTGGAGGAGATGAAGTAATGAGAAGTCAAGCGATGTCACTGGTGTTTGCGCTTCTGGCGCTTCTTTGCTGCTGCTCAAGGGAGGAGAAGTCGGCGCCAGTGCTCAAGTCGGCATGCAAGGCAAATGAGGTTACCTTCGACAACTGCGGCACTGGGCTGCTCTACAAGATCAGGAACGCATCAACCCTGATGCTTGACTATAGGTTTGACCATAGGGCCATCTGCCAGGAAATAGCGGCTGTGCCGGACGAAAAGCTGCGGTTGCGGCTTTTCGAGGAATTCATGGACAGTGCGGCAAAGATTGATTTTGGGGCGGTGACCAATATGCATTTCAAGGAGTCCAGCGATTCTTCAAAAAAGAGGAGTGCCAGTTCTAGCGGCGATGGCGTTTCGTCGCCGTCCGCATCTGACACTGATAAGCCTGTTCCGTCAGAATGGAGAGGTGTGGTACTAGTCTCCAAAGAGGATATGGCAAGGAGGAACTTGCGACTTCGTTATGACATTGCCTATGGAACGCTCCAAGATGTGGCAGAGGAGATATGGACGCATCTGTTTCTTTCAGATGCGCCACAGCGGAATCAGTGGGAACCTTTGTTCAAGTATTTTGCGAAGATGCAGGACGAACAAAGGCGTACAGGTGATGGTGAATTTGAGAGTCAATGCATGGGTAGTGTCAAGATGGCAGAGCGTTTTTTCAGCCTCAGCCTGCGTGATGGCAAGGTCAAGCCGGATGAACTTGAATGGTTCAAGCGTCGATTCAAGGAAACCGTAGGCCGTCCGCCAAAGTTGGATCCGTCGCCGCGATAGGATAAGTGTTGAACATGCAAATATGGATGTAAATTTCCAAAACGAAATGCGTCCGGGCAGCCGCTTGTGCAGCTGGACATCGGAGAGGGCGAGTGAGTTCTGCGCCTGTGGCGCACAAGGCGTAATCCTTCGGCGACGAGCGGGGCCTCAACGACTCCAAGACTCCGAAACTCCAAGCATCGAAAGCAATGGAATTCAAGGACAAAGGACAAAAGACAGAGGACAAAGGATGTTGGCTGTTGAACGCAAGGCGCCTTCCAGCCCAGTCCTTTGTCTTCTGTCCTCTGTCGTTTGTCCTGCAATGTCGCGCCATTGATGATACTACGCACTAAGTACTGAACCAGTCGTAAAACCTTTTTTGCTTTCGCTATTGGGAGTTTAGGAGTTTAGGAGATTTAGGCAAAATCTTCAAAAGTCTCAACGACTCCAAGACACCGAAACTCCAGGCAGCGAAAGCAATGAGCGTGAGATTATGGAATTGTGGAATTGTGGGGTACGGCGATATGATTTTCACCTGGAAGCCAGACCCCAAGAAGAACGTCGAACGCGAACTCATCGTCCGCGGGTATGTGAACCGCGCCCGCCAGATGGCCGTGTGCTGCTGCCTGCACACCAAAGGCGACGGCATCACGGCGGACTACATCCCTCCGCCGGTGATGGCAGATCCTGCCCAGAAGCACAAAGACGGCTGATCTTGATTTTAGCGTGGACGAAGAGGGGCACACACCGAACCACATTTCCAGTTCACATCGCTCAGCTAGAAACTAGAGACTTCCCGGTTCGCACAATGATGTGCTTGCCGCGGGATTGAAGATGTGATATACTTCGCGCCGTGGAAGAACAGAGTCAAAAAGAAGAAGGCCTTGCGTGAAATCCAAGTATCGTGTGGAGATCGTGCGATATGCAGTGCTTACCGTCGCGGCGCTCATAATGGCCGTTGACTATCGCACTTTCGTGGAATGGGGCAGGCTGTACCCCGGCGGCGCCACCGGACTCTCGATTCTCATCCAGCGCTGGGCGCAGGACCTGTGCAGCGTCTTCGGATGGAACGTCTCCGTGCCGTTCGCGCCGATCAATCTCGCGCTCAACGCCGTTCCCGTGTGGATCGGCTTCAAGTACATCGGCAGGCGCTTCACGCTGCAGTCCCTTTATGTGATCTTCATGGCGGGCCTCTTCACCGACATCATGCCCGTTGACGCGATCACGTCGTTCATCCCGGCAGCGGACCTCACGCGCCTGAAGACGGACCCCTTCGTTACGTCCATCTTCGGCGGAATCGTGTTCGGCTTCGCAATGTCGCTTTGCCTCAGATGGAACGCGACTTCCGGCGGCACCGACTTCATCGCGATATTCCTCTCCGAGCGCAAGGGACGCGAGACGTGGAACCTCATCCTCGCCTTCAACGCCGTAATCCTGCTCCTCGGCGGGGCGAAGTTCGGCTGGACCGGTTCGCTATATTCCATCGTCTACCAGTTCGTGAACGTGCAGGTGGTGCATCTGATGTACAGGACGTACCAGTACCAGACGCTCACCATCGTAACGACGCAGCCCGAGAAGGTCTGCGAGGCGATCCACCGCCTGAGCCACCACGGCGCGACGGTGATCGAGGCGCGCGGAGGCTACAAAGGCGAGAGGCGCAGCGTGGTGATGTCCGTTGTGGCTGCAGACGACACAACGCGCATCTACGCGATGTGCAAGTCCATCGACCCCGGAGCCTTCATCAACGCCGTCAGCACGTCGCGCGTGATAGGCCGCTTCTATCTGCGCCCGAGGAACTAGCCGCAATGATTCTGTCCATAAGATGAAAACCATGAGAGACGAGCAGAAGACCGCAGGAACCGGTGCTAAGAACGTTCTCATAACGGGCGCCTCGAGCGGAATCGGCGAGGCGCTTGCGCTCGAGTGCGCCAGAAGGGGGGCGGCAAGCCTCTTCCTTTGCGGGCGAAACGAGGAGCGGCTCTCCGCCGTTGCGGACGCATGCCGCGCACTTGGCGCAGAGGTGCACGCGAGGTCGCTTGACGTGACGGACGAAGCCGGCGTGCGGCGCTGGGTGGAGGAGTGCGAGGCCACGGCTCCGCTCGAGGTCGTCTTCGCGAACGCGGGCGTGGCGACCGGTGCCGAGATCGAGGAGAACGTGCGCCGCACTTTCGCGACGAACGTGGGTGGGTGCCTGAACGTGGCGCTTGCGGCGCTTGCGTGCTACAGGGCGCGCGGCGAGAAGGGGCGCGCCGCGCGCCGGCAGATAGTTCTCACTGCGTCCATCGCCGGATATTCGCCGCTCGCGTCGTGCCCGTCGTACTCGGCCTCAAAGGCCGCGGTCAAGACGTGGGGGCTCGCGAACAGGCGCCCGCTCGCGCGCGAGGGCATACGGATGAACGTGGTGTGCCCTGGCTTCGTGCGCTCGCGGATAACGGACAAGAACACATGCCCGATGCCGTTTTTCATGGAGGCGGACCGCGCGGCGCGCATCATCCTTGACCGCGTGGACCGCAACGTTGGGCTGATCGCCTTCCCCTGGCCGATGCGCTTCGCGAGCTGGCTGCTCGCCATCTGCCCATGGCGCATCGCCGAGCGCATATCGTCAATGCTTCCCAAGAAGTGACGCCGGGTCGAGCAGCGCGAGAATGCGGAAGACGTGCATAAGCTCGTCCAGGCAGACGGGCTTCGCGGCGATGGACTCGATGGCCGAGGCGACCTCAGGATTGCGCGCGCGGTATTCCGGCGATAGCCACACGATCATCGGAACCGCGAAGATGTCCGGTGACGACGCATCCCGCCAATGGGGCGCGAGCGGCGTCTCGCCATGGTCCGAGAAGTAGACGAAGAACGACGGACGCTTGAGCGACTTCATCATGTCCAGCAGCTCGCCGAGGACGAAGTCCGTGTACGCGATGGAGTTGTCGTAGTGGTTTGCCCTTATTGCCTTGATCGAACTGGAATCCGCCACGCCGGGCGGAATGTCGCCTTCGTGGCGCGGATATACGGAACGGCCAGATGGGTATCGACGGCCGGGTGGCGCATGCGAGCCCATGAGGTGGAGAAATACGATCTTGCCGGGCGGTGCGTTGGACTGAATGGACTCTGCCACGGGCTTGACGAGCGCATCGTCGAACACGCGTCGGGAGGAGCGCTTCTGCTCGGCCAGGTAGTGTTTCACGGCGCATCCGGCGAAGAGCATCGTCTCCACGCCTTCCCAGCGTCCCCACCTGGACTGCGCCGAGAAGAGTTCGCAGCGATAGCCTGCGGCGGCGCACTGCTGGGAGAACGTGGAGCGTGCTTCGTCTGGGTTGTCGCGCGAGGCCTCCGTGAAGACGTCGCGCAGCGATTTTCCGGTGGTTGAATGGACTGCGCGGACGTCTTTGAAAACCACAAGTTCGCCGCGCAGCGAGTCCATCATCGGTGTGGTTGGGCGTTCGTAGCCGTAGAGATGCCAATGCGAGCGCGTGGCGGATTCGCCTATCGCAATAACGCCGAGCGTCTCGTCGATCCGCTCCTTGCTGGCCGTCTCGGCCGGAGGGAGGCGCGGAGAGTGCACCGTTCGTGCGATGTCGGAATACAGCGCGTAGTTGTGGATGGTGTCGAGCGGAAGGAATGTGAACATCATTTCGTTCCCGGCGCAGATGGGGGACGACAGGATCAGGTTGAAGAGCACGAATGGCGTGCAGAGCAGCGCGCCCATTCCAATGGAGAACTTCGACGTCGCGGGATATTGGCGGCGGTGGAAGAACGCGAGCCCTGCGAACGTAGCCGCAGCGAGGCATACGGCAGTGATCGCAATGCCTGGCCAGCTGAACTGCCCGAAGAACTCGCGCATCTCGCTGGCGGAGCTGGCGCAGACGATCATCAGCCAGTCGCCGTCCAGCGACATGCCGTAGGCGAAGCGCGCCACGGCCTCCACTGTCTCGATCAGCGCAAGATACGGCCACAGAACGAGATACGGAATTCTGGCGCGTCGGCCAAGCAGAAGCGCGGGAGCGGTGAGAAGGAGCCCCCATTTGATCGAGATGCCGATGGCTTCAAGGTAGAGCGATAGTCCAGAGTGCATGAAACCTTGACGGCGAAATGTGGAAAAGTGTATAATGCCGGTGTCGATTGCGGAGGTAATGTAAAAGAAAGTCCAAAATGAACGTGAACAGACTGATGAAACTTGTGGCGATCTGCGTAGCGATGGCATTGCCGTCGTATGTCGATGCGAACATCACGGAGCACGTAAAGCTCACGGAGGACGCCGACTGGTCACCGCTCGGCACGGCACACCCGGAAGGGCACACGCGGCCGGAAAAGGCAAGCAGCGGCGTTGTGGCGCCATGGACGTGCGCAAGCGGCAACGCAGGGCGCGCCATGCCGGACGGCACGTGGCTGCGGCGCGAACTGAAGCCGGGAAGCGAGGCGTTCTACCTGCAGACGTGCAACCATCCGGCGGACTCATGGGGTGCTTCCGGCGACACTTCCGTGTGGCGCTCGTTCGACGCGCCGGAGAAGGGCGACTACAGGCTGTCGTTCCAATATGTGGGCCGGCCTGGGATGTTCGGCGCGACGACGTTTGTGCGCGTCCGGAAGGGCGAGGGCACAAGTGGCGCAAAGATGCTGGAGCGTACGGTGCGCGCGATGTCCGACGCAGGATTTGTGAAATACGACGCGTTTGTCGAGATCGCCGAGCCTGGGAAGTACACAGTGGAGTTCTTCCAGCGCCAGCCTGAGAAGATGGGAGCGAGCACCGACAAGACGATCATCATAGACGATGTGGAATTCGTGCGCGACGCGCTCTTCTCCGAAGTGAAGCGGCAGCGCAAAACCGCGCTTCCCGCCAAGTACGACGTGGCGGCGCTCGTGTATCCCGGCTATCAGCCCGATCCGCGCTGGCAGAAGGAGCTGGGCATCTTCCATGAGGGAATCGGAGAATGGCAGAACATCAAGGAGGCGAAGCCGAAGTGGCCGGGACACTACCAGCCGCGCCGCCCGGTATGGGGATTCGAGAACGAGGCCGACCCCAAGGTGATGGAGAAGAAGATCGAGGCGGCGGCGTCCCACGGCGTAAACGTGTTCATCTACGACTGGTACTGGTACAGCGGGCGCACGTTTCTCGAAGGCGGCCTGCACGACGGTTTCCTCGGCGCCAGGAACAATGGCAAGATGCAGTTTTTCCTCATGTGGGCCAACCACAACTTCGGCGATGGCTGCAACAACAAGGTTTCCCGAAAGAACGACCGCGTGCATTTTCGCGGCGGGGTGGGGCCAGACGAGTTCCGCGCGATGTCGAGGCGCGTGATCGACATGTACTTCTCGCGCCCCAACTACTACCGCATCGCCGGAAAGCCGGTCTTCATGATATACGAAGTCGGCACGTTCGTGAATGGAATCGGCGGAATGGAGAAGGCAGCCGCGGCGCTGCGTGGACTGGACGAAGACTGCAGGGCTGTGGGGCTCGGCGGAGTACATCTGATGGTGTGCAGCTGGCATTCGTGCCGGGCGGAGCACGTGGCGGCGCTGGGAATAGAGTCCGCCACAATGTACACCTACGCACACCATATCTATCCGCAAGGCGACTATGCCACTTGGGCGGCTAAGGGGCTTGCAAAGCTTGACGCCGAGAAGGCGCGCCTCCATGGTTTGAAGGCGTACTTTGGCCATGTGTCCATCGGTTGGGATACGAATCCGCGCTACCCAGAAACAATGAGAAACGTGGTCAACTCCACGCCGGATGACTTCGAGAGGACGCTGCGCGACGTCAAGGACTGGTGCGACCGCAACACCCCTGCCGGCTATCCAAAACTGATTTCCGTCAATGCGTGGAACGAATGGATCGAAGGCTCCTATCTTGAGCCTGACGAGAAATACGGCATGGGATATCTGGAGGCAATTCACAAGGTCATGAATGCTGCCGATTTCGGCAAAGAGAAAGGAACGAGGCCATGAGGAAAGTCGAAATGTGCGCGCTCGCATGCGCGGCGGCGTTTGCCGCAGCAGCGGGCGAGAGGGTGCTTTGGCCATCGGCCGAGGCCGAGCTGAGGGCGCAGAACGACTCCAGCATCGCGCTTCTGCCGGATGGTTCGATGGGCGTGAAGACGGGCGTCAAGGATAGATGGCCCGGCACGCGGCTCGACTTCAAGGCGGGCGTCTACGACCTCACGCCGTACGACAGCATCACGATATCGGTGAGCAACACCACCGACCGCGCGTGCACGGTGCACCTAAGCGTGAAGGGCGAGAACAGCCAGGGGGCGGGCCCTGGAGGCAGCGTGGCCCTTGCGCCGCACGCGACGGGCGAGATAGTGGCTCAGATGCGCGCGATGCCGTGGGAGCTTGACGCGCCGCTCGCGCTCGAGGGAATGAACGGGAAGCCCGTGGCGAAGGGCGGCAGGTCCGCGAAGGGCGGCGGCGGGTTCGACCTCTCTCGCGCGAACTCGTTCCACATCTTCTTCACGCAGGACGGTTCGCCGCGTGGCTTCAGCGTGCGGCGGATAACGGTATCCGCCGAAGTGGGACGCAAGGTGAAGACGCTCGGCGCGGCGACGTTCCTGCCGTTCGTGGACCGCTTCGGGCAGTTCAAGCATGACGACTGGCCGGGGAAGGTGCACGACGAGAAGGACCTTGAGAAGTCGAGACGCGAGGAGGAGGCGTGGCTTGCCGCGCACAGGAAGAGTCCGATAGAGGGCGCCGACAAGTGGGGCGGCTGGGCGGCGGGTCCGCAGCTGAAGGCCACAGGCTTCTTCCGCACCGAGAAGGTGAACGGCAAGTGGTGGCTCGTGGATCCGGAGGGCAGGCTCTTCTTCTCGCACGGCGTCGATTGCGTGCGCGTGGGCGGCGAGACTGGAATCGGATTCCGCGAGAAGTACTTCGAGTGGGTGCCTGAGAAGGACGATCCCGTGTACGGCCGCTTCCTCTGGACTAACAAGTGGCCCGGCGCGCATGGCTTCTACAAGGACCCCGCGCATCTCCCCTACGCCTGCTTCAGCTTCGCCCAGGCCAACGCGCGGCGCAAGTACGGCGAGAAGTGGCGCGAGCTTGTGCGCGAACGCGCCCACGAGCGCATCCGCGCATGGGGCCTCAACACGATAGCCAACTGGAGCGACTCCTCCATATACCTCATGGACCGCACGCCCTACACGCTTTGCCTCGGGACGGGCGGCACTCCGCGCCTTGCGAACTCCAGCGGCTGGTGGGGCGCGCTTCCCGATCCGTTCAATCCGGAATTCGAGAAGACCTTCCGCTCACGCGCGCGCGACGCCGCAAAGCGCATGAAGAACGATCCGTGGTGCGTAGGCGTTTTCGTGGACAACGAGCTTTCGTGGAACAGCGAGCCGCGCATGGCGGAGGTCGCGGAGAAGTACTTCTCGACGATCCGCGCCGTCCTTAAGGAGGAGCTGCCGAACCATCTCTACCTGGGCTGCCGCATCGCATGGGGAACGGAGGTCATATATCGCGCCGCCGCTCGCCACTGCGACGTGGTGAGCGTGAACATCTACAGCCGCAGCCCGAACCGCGATCTGCCCGTCGGCGCCGTGGACAAGCCCATGATCAACGGTGAGTTCCACTTCGGCGCGCTTGACCGCGGAATGTTCCACACCGGCCTCGTCGCCACGCGCAGCCAGCAGGAGCGCGCCAAGTGCTACCGCGACTACGTGAACGCCTGCCTCGACCATCCGCGCTACGTTGGCACGCACTGGTTCCAGTGGCAGGACCAGCCTCTCACCGGCAGAAGCGACGGCGAGAACTACCAGATCGGATTCGTGACTGTCACGGACGCCCCGTATCCAGAGCTCGTGGAGGCGGCGCGCGACGTCGCCAAGAGAATGTACAGCCGTCGTTGGGGCAATGGCGGCGAGAAATCAAAGGAGGGAAGATAATGAAATTAAATAGACGCAGTCTATTGAAGGGCATATTCGCGGCGGGCGCCGCGCCGGTTATCGTGCCGGCGAGCGTGTTCGGCTCGACGGCCCCCAGCAACAAGGTGCAGATCGCCATCATCGGCTGCGGCCGCATCGGCACCACGATGGATGTCTGCGGCATGGCCCAGAACGAAGACATCGCCATGCTCACCACGGTGTGCGACTGCGACGCCGTTCGCCTCGCCAACATGAAGGCAGTCGCAGAGCGCTTCTACCGCCACAAGATGGACCACCTCAAGTTCGAGATGGACTACCGCAAGGTGCTGGACGATCCCGGCGTGGACGGCGTGATGATCTGCACCCCTGATCACTGGCACGCCCGCATGGCCGTGGAGGCGTGCCTCAAGGGCAAGGACATCTACGTTCAGAAGCCCATCGCCTTCTCAATTGAGGAGAGCCTCGCCATCCAGGAGGCCGTGCGGCGCACGAAGCGCATCTTCTACACTGGCACGCAGCAGCGCAGCGAGCACTTCTGCGGCAACGGGTTCCGCCGGGCAACCGAATACATCAAGAGCGGCCGTATCGGAAAGCTCGTGCGCATCGAGACGGGCATCATCGACAACAGCCCCGCGAAGGAGTGGAACGTGCCGTTGATGGAGGAGACACCCGACAAGCGCGACTTCGACTTCGACATGTGGCTCGGGCCGGCGCGCGACGACGTGCGCTACTCGCAGCTGCGCACGCACTGGCGCCCTGTGGATGCCAACGGGAAACCCTACGCGAAGATCCCCGGCCAGAACGTGGGCTGGCTCCAGATCCAGGACTACTGCACCGGCAACGTGTCCGGATGGGGCACGCACATGGTTGACTCCGCGCAGTGGCCCCTTGACGAGGCGATGCCCGTATCCGTCAAGGCCGAAATCGCCAACTTCATGCACGGCCGCCTCTTCAACGTGCACGACCACTGCCTCATCACGTACAAGTACGCGAACGGCGTGGAGATGCAGCTTGGCACCCCGCGCGCCTCGAACTTCAAGATCGGCGTGAGGTACATCGGCGAGAACGGCGACTGGATCTACGCCAACCGCTTCGTCTCCCGTATCCCGGAGAAGGACCGCGTCGACACCGCCTACAAGCCGAAGGCCGACATCTGGCGTCAGTGCGAGTCGAACAAGAAGGAAATCATCGAAGGCGAGCCCACGGTGCACGTGCCCCGCAACGACCTCAAGGGACACCACCGCATCTGGTTCGTGTGCATGCGCGAGCGCAAGGACACGAACATCCCCGTGGAGGCCACATGCTCCTCCACCATCTCATGCATTCTGGGCTACCACGCGCTCAACAACCCGGGCCGCACGATCGAGTGGGATCCCATAAAATGCAAGTTCAAGGATCCCTCCGACGAGAAGAACCTGCGCAACTGCTTCATGCGTCCGCAGTTCTCCGCCATTGAGGCGCTCAAGGAAATCAGGAAGAGAGGCTGAATATGAAGAATGCAGTTTTGTTTTCGGCGGCGATGTTCGCCGCTTCGCTGTTCGCGGCGCCGCCGCAGCAGAACTTCGCTACCGACGTGGAGGCGTATCTCGCCGCGCACAAGATCGCGGGCATCGAGTCGTTCCAGGGGCTACTCAAGTTGATGAGCGAGCCGTGCGGCGCGGCGGTGGCGATCGACGCCACCGTGCTGCCGAAGCACAAGGCAAAGAAAGTACGTCTGTGGGGCTTTGAGCAGCTGTTCGTGTACAAGTCGTGGGGACTCGACGTGGCTGAATTCGATCTGGAGGCTGCTGCGCATGGCGATCTGCCGGACGTGGTGATCATCAACAGCAATACCGGCCCGGACTACGCGAAGGGACTTGTCGACGCGATCTTCCGCGCGGCGGCGGAGGGCGTCCACGTGATTTCGCTTCGCCCCACGAACCAGTGGAGCGACGCGCTTGCAAGGCGCCTCGGCTTCCAGTACGGCGGCGTGCTAACGATCGGCCCAGTCGAGAAGGGCGGCGCGCTCATTCCCAACTGCCCGAAGCTTTTCGAGGGCTTCCCCGCGAAGACGCGCCTCAACGCCGAGTTCGGCGCGGTCGCCAATCTGCAGCACGGCATGTACCTGACGTACGACAAGTGCCTGATGTGCGTGGCGGACGCCGGGAAGGGACGCATCGCGAGCGCAATCGCGCAGTATCCCGTGGGGCGCGGCGCAATCACGCTCGTGGGGCCCGACCTCGCGCGCTATCCGGACGATCCGGCCTGCAAGCGTCTGCTCCTGAACCTGATCGACTTCTTTCCGCCTGCCCCGAAGGCGCTGAAGCTTCCGTTCATCTACCACCCCACGCCGCCAGAGGGGAAGCCGTACTTCGAGCTGCGCGTGCCCGGCACGAGGAACGAGTACATCACGGCGGCGCGTCCGCCGGACCACCTCTGGCACCCCGCGCTCTTCTTCGCGTGGAAGCAGATCAACGGACGAGGCTTCTGGGAGCCGCGCGGCGACGGCGCCGCGAACAGGGTGGTCTCGCACAGCGAGACGCCCACGGCAGACGGCGCCGTGTTCGAGAGCGAGCTCTCCTACGAGGTGAATGGACGCGCTATTCTGCGCGAACGCCGCACTGTGAAGGCGACAGTCAAGCCGAACGGCGACTATTCGCTTGACTGGACCGGACGCTTCGAAGCGCTCGACGACCTTGCGTTCACCGTCGCCAAGCCCAAGTGGGACAAGAAGGCCGGCACCGCAAACGGCGGTGGCTATGCCGGGCTCTCGATGCGCCTCGCGAGCAACGCCGACTTCGAGTTCACCTGCAAGAACACCCTCGGCAATGAAAACACCCGCTGCATGGGTGACCTCTCGCCGCGTATCGACGTGTACGCGAAATCGAAGCGTACGGGTTCCACGACGCGCGTCTCGTTCATCGCCGACCGCCCCACCTACAACTACACGCTCTTCCAGCCCGAGCGCAACGACAATGCCGGCTTCTACTTCGTCAACTTCGCCGAGGCGTTCAACAGCGACCTCAAGATGAAGAAGGGCGAGAAGCGCGACTTCCACTATGTGGTCGAAGTTGCTGCACAGTGACATCTAGCACGGCATGGCCATGAACAGACTTGTCTTAGGAGCTGCGCTGCTCGGTGTGACGCTGGCAGCGCATGGCATGGACGCTGAAACGTGGACGATGGCCGACTGCAGCGCATGGTCGCGCGAGAAGGACGCCGTGAAGCTGGTGACGACGCGCGGCGGCTTCGAGGTGCGGCACACGGGCGAGGCGGACTGGTGCGTGAACGGATTCCCGCGCATCGCCGTGAAGCACGGCGACACGTTCGAGCTCGCGTGCGAGACGGAGGCTCTGTCGGATGTTCCAGATTCGCGTCCCGTGTGCCTGAACGCCGTTCTTCGCGACGCCCAGGGCGAGGTGGTCGCCTGGACGTACGCGTCGGCGGGCGCGCGGCCCGGCAGGCCGATCAAGACAGCGTTCATGGTGCCGAGAGGCGTCGCCACTATTCAGCCTCGCGTGACGGGAACCGGACTTTGCGGCGCGCGCGTGCGGAACGTGCGGGCTGCGCGCACGGGCAACGCCATGCCCGAAGCGTTTGCGGCTCTCGCGACCGTATTCGAGAACAGGCAGTTGCAGGGATACGTTAGCGGCGCTGGATTCGAGGTGATGGACAAGCGGACCGGACGAAACTGGCGACCGTTCAACAGAAAATTCGAGGCCGTGGAGGAGATCGGGCGATGGGTCAAGGACGATGGTGCCGTATGCATGAAATGCGTCCATCCTGAATCGCTCATGCGGTACCAGGCCGAGTACAGGGTCGAGAAGAATCGTCCCGAGGTCGTGGTGACGATCAAGGGCGACGGCGCGATGCCGGGCTCGATCGACTATCCGGCGGCGTTCGCCACGCGCAGGGGCGACAGGCTCATCGTGCCGATGAACGAGGGCATCAGCTATCTGGCCGACGAGGAGGACTCCATACCCAGCCGCCTCATCGCGTATGGCGGGCATGGCATCTGCATGGCGTTCTTTGGCGTGCAGGACGACGCGACGGGTGCTGGGTGGATGGCGATTCTCGAGACGCCCGACGATGCGGCCATGGCGGCGCGTCGCGACAAGGAGACTAAGTTGTGGACGCTGGGCCCGAGCTGGGACGACCAGAAGGGCAAGTTCGGCTACGAGCGGCGCGTGCGGTATGTCTTCTTCGACAAGGGCGGATACGTGGCGATGTGCAAGCGATACCGCGAGTACGCGAAGGAGATCGGGAAGTTCAAGTCGTTCCGCGAGAAGGCTAAGGAGCGTCCGCTCGTGGACCGTCTTCTCGGCGCGCCGAACGTGTGGTGTTGGGAGAAGGACAAGATTGCCGTGGCGAAGGAGCTGAAGGCGGCGGGCATCGACCGCTTCCTCTGGAGCGCTGGCGGCGACGAGGCGCAGGTGAAGTTCCTCGCTTCAATGCCGAACGTGCTCGTGAGCCGCTATGACATCTACCAGGACATCTACCATCCCGACCAGCTCAAGAAGCTCGGCTGGAAGAGCGGCTGCAATACCGAGGCCTGGCCGAAGGACATCGTCTGGAACAGCGACGACCCCAAAGACTGGCGGCACGCATGGGGCGTGAAGGCGAAGGACGGCACGTGGACGCACTGCGCGATGATGTGCGACAGCGTGGCGCCCGCCTACGAGCGGCGCAATGTGGCGAACGAGCTGAAGACGAAGCCGTACAACACGCGCTTCATCGACACCACCGTGGCCGCGCCGTGGCAGACGTGCTGGAATCCGGCGCATCCGATGACGCGCTCCGACAGCCGCCATTGGAAGATGGAGCTGCTGCGCATTCTCGGCGACGAGTTCAGGCTCGTCGTGGGCAGCGAGACGGGGCATGACGCGAGCGTGCCGTTCTGCGACTACTACGAAGGGATGCTCTCGCTCGGGCCGTACCGCGTTCCGGATTCTGGCCGCAACATCCCGCAGGTGTGGACGAACGTGCCGCCGCGCGTGGCGAAGTACCAGGTGGGCGAGAAGTACCGCCTGCCCCTGTGGGAGCTCGTGTACCACGAGTGCGTATGCGCCCACTGGTACTGGGGCGACTACAACAACAAGCTGCCGGAAATCTGGTGGAAGCGCGACCTCTTCAACATGCTCTACGGCACGATGGGAATGTACATCTTCAACAGCCGCCAGTGGGCCGAGGACAAGGAGAAGTTCGTGCGCAGCTACCGTCTCACGTCGCCCATCGCGCGCGCAACGGGCTACAGCGAGATGGTGGAGCATCGAATCCTCTCGTCAGACCGCACCGTGCAGCAAAGCCGATTTGCCGACGGCACGGTGGTGACCGTCAACTTCGGCGACGCGCCGTTCACGCTGCCTGACGGAACTTCGATTTCCGCACGCGGCCACAATGTCAGGCACCTGTAAACACTTCGTAGCAAAAGAAGGCGGGGCTAGGCATCTTCATGCGCGAAGGCGGTATCCTACGCCGCGCACAGTCTCGATGAGGTCGCCTGACTTGCCGAGCTTGCGCCGCACCTGCACGATGTGCTGGTCGAGCGTGCGAGTGCCGCCGGCGTAGTTCACGCCCCATACCTTGTCGAGGAGCGCGTCACGCGACAGCACCTCGCCGGGATGTTCGGCAAACTCCTTCAAAAGGCCGAGTTCGCGTATGGTGAGCGGCTGGTCTGGCGGTTCATCCGTCACTACTAGGAAGCGCCGTGCGTCTATGCGCGCCGAGCCGATCATGAACGTGTCGGCATTCACGGTGGACGCGGCGAGGCGGCCTCTTCGCAACGCAGCCGAGACGCGAGCGAACAGTTCGCGGATGCGGAAGGGCTTGGAGATGAAGTCGTCCGCGCCAAGGCCGAGGCCGAGAACGACATCCGTCTCGGACGTCTTTGCGGTGAGGAAGAGAATGGGAATGGATGGATCGGCGCGGCGCACCTCGGCGCACACGTCGAATCCGCTCTTGCCCGGCATCATCACGTCAAGTATCAGCAGGTCCGGCCGACGCCTGGCAAAGACCTCCATCGTCTCATTGCCGTCTTTGCAGCCGTACACCTCATAGCCCTCGCTAGTGAGCGCCGTCTCCAGGCTCGTGCGCAGGATGCTGTCGTCTTCTGCAAACAGGATGTATGCCATGGCTTCAACCTCCAGTAGTCGAATCTGCTTTTTTCAACGTTAGGGTGAATATGCTCCCGCCGCCTGGGCGAGGAGAATATGCAAGATCGCCGCCCATTCCGCGTGCGAGGGCGCGGGCTATTGGAAGCCCAAGACCGCTGCCGCTCGTCGTCTGCGTGAGCGAGTTGTCCACCCGGTAGAACCGTTCGAAGATGCGTTCCTCCGAGCCGTGCGGAATGCCGGGGCCTCGGTCTTTCCATCGGATTTCCGGGCCTTCGACCTCGATCTCTATTTCGCCGTCAGAGTACTTGGCTGCGTTGGTGACGAGGTTCACGCCGATCTGCCGAAGGGCGTCCTTGTCGGCCATGACAGGCGTTCCTTCGCCTTTGGCCGTGATGCGGGCGCGTCCCTGAGAGATCGCGGCCACGGCCTGGCCTTCGGAATCCTGCGTGGCGAAGGCGGCAAGGTCGAACGTCTCGATGTTGTAGCGCCATGTCGCTTTCTCGAGGCGGCTGAAGTCCAGCAGTTCCGACACCATGTTTGAAAGCCGGTCGGCTTCGATTATTATCGCGTGGATGGCGCTTCGGCGCTTCGCCTCGTCGGAGATGCGACCTTCGGCGAGAAGTTCGGCGTTGAGGCGGATGCCTGCAAGCGGCGTCTTTAGCTCGTGCGACACGTTGTCGATGAAGTCCGCCTTGCGGCGTGCGTCACGTCGTTCGCGGCGGAGTCCGTACACGAGCAGAATTCCGCCGGCGGAGAGGGTGCATACGAGCAGAAGCAGCATGACGGCGCCGAGCGCCAAAATGCGCACTGCGTGCGCGCGCACGGCCGCGCCGCCGTCTGCCGGTGCGGTGCGGAGAAACCCCCGCCCGAATGGCGGAGGAAGGTGTGCCGCGGCCATAATGGTGGATGCGTTGGGATAGTCTGGCGTGGCGTACAGTACAGCGCCGTCTTCATCGCAGACTGCAAACGCGGATTGATCGCGCAGTCCCTTCTGGTTGGCGCATACGGCCTCGCAAATTTCCGGCAGCTTCTCCAGAAGACCTCTTCCCCACTGGTGCGGTGGCGCGTTTGGCGGACGTGGCGCGTGCGGGCGCGGCGGTGGTTTTGGACGCCGAGGGGCGTTAGGCGGACCATGGTGGAAACCCTGCCTTTCGGCTTCCGCAATCAGTGAATTGACATACGCCGCTGCCTTCAATTTCAGATCGTCCTGCGCCTCCGTCCAGTTCGCCCGCCAGCCGATGCAGAGCAGCCGGATTCCTCCTGCCACGACGAATAGGGCAGGCAGCCCGATCGCCAGGCAGAAGAGACGCAGTTCGTGGTTTATTCTGGGCATACGTAGAGGCATATGCAGATAACAATACACGATTCCCTGCCATATTTCAAGACTAAAGATAGAGTGTGCAGTTCTTTTTACACCCCGTTGACATTCCGTTGACAATTGTAGATGGAGATTTTGCTATACTTTAACTCAAGCAGAACTATACTTTAACTCCAGCAGATCATATTGCAAGTAGGCGTGGTGCAAGGCCGAGGCGGCCTTGCCACTTAAGTGGCAAGTGCAGCCGATGTGGCAAGGGCGCCCACGCCCTTGCAAGAAGAAGTTTTAAGCCATGTCCAGTCGCACCTACATCGTAACCTATATGACATCAGACGGCCAGAAGAAGACCGTTAGCGTCATAGCTAGAGATCATATAGCTGCTGTGCGTTTCGTCGAGCGTGAGGGTGGCAAGGTGGTTTATCTGGACCGTGACGAAATCAGGCCGCGCAAGTCGCGCGCCTTTCGGCATACCGTATGGGCCATAGTGCTGTTCGCCTTGGCGGCATTGGCCGTTGTGGCATACTTCTGGCATCGGATGCGATAGTCGCGTCATCTGCCTGCTCGCCCGCGTGTTTTATGGTTGGGAATTTCCAGGGAATTCAAGTCGATTTTTATGTCGCAATCCTTTTACATACTCTTTACATGCCGTTGACCAAAGGAAAAAAGCTTTCTGATATACTTTGCGCGTCAACAACCCAAAAGGAGTTAACACAATGAAAAAGATCATACTAGCAACAGGAATCGCGGCGGCGTTCGTATGGACGGCCGCTAGCATGGAACAGACGTGCAGTCCTGACATTGAGGGCGAGCACGTGCTGACGCAGACGAGTGACGCGGATTATCCGCAGTCATCCGAGTTGGAAGATGGCCGTGACGAATCGCAATGCGAGGATAATGAAACACAGTGCGATTGCGGCTGTGGGCATCGCATGGGACCGCCACCGGAAGGCCGGGAAGGTCGCAGGCACCGCATGGGCCCGCCGCCGGAAGGCCGGGAAGGTCGCGGGCACCGTATGGGACCGCCGCCGGAAGGCCGGGAAGGTCGTGGACACCGCATGGGCCCGCCGCCGGAAGGCAGGGAAGGTCGTGGGCGTCGCATGGGCCCGCCGCCGGAAGGCCGGGAAGGTCGCGGACACCGCATGGGCCCGCCACCGGAAGGTCGCGAAGGTCGCGGACATCGCATGGGCCCGCCGCCGGAAGGTCGCGAAGGTCGTGGGCGTCGCATGGGCCCGCCACCGGAAGGCCGTGAAGGTCGCGGACACCGCATGGGCCCGCCGCCGGAAGGTCGCGAAGGTCGAGGGCATCGCATGGGCCCGCCACCGGAAGGTCGCGAAGGTCGTGGGCACCGCATGGGACCGCCGCCGGAAGGCCGGGAAGGTCGCAGGCACCGCATGGGCCCGCCAGCGGAAGGCCGCGTAGGTCGTGGGCACCGCATGGGACCGCCACCGGAAGGTCGCGAAGGTCGCGGGCACCGCATGGGCCCGCCACCGGAAGGCCGGGAAGGTCGTGGGCGTCGCATGGGACCACCGCGCAAAGGTAAACTTGACGGCGCGGAAGACTGTGGACTATGAGGGTTAAAGCGCTCGCGCGATCTGCAAATCCTCTGTCATTGATGCACACTCATTGCTTTCGCTGTTTGGAGTTTCGGAGTCTTGGAGTTATTGAGATTTTTTCTAAATCTTCCAAACTCTTAAACTCCCTATAGCGAAAGCAAGAAAGGTTTGGCAACAGATCCTAATGTCAATGTTTGAATAAGTTTACATGCGCTTGACATTCTGTTGACACAGAATCAGCTGGTTTCGCATATACTTATATGGCTACCACGAAAACACTGAGACGACAAACAGCAGGAGGAACATCATGACTAAAGAATGCACTGTCAGCATCTACCTCGCAGCCTTCTTCTTAACGGCCGCCTGTGCGGCCGACCGGCCGGAAATGCGGGCCTTTCCGTTCAAGACGAGTGTCACGGTTGGTGGCGAATACGTGAACGATGGCACGCCTGGCATGGACTACGTCGTGAGCGGAACGATCTCGTCCGCTCTGACGTTCAGATCGGACGTCCCGTATCGCGTCACGCTCGACGGAGCCGATCTCTCTGCTCCGCTTGAGCTTGAAGGTGACGCGACATTGTGGTTGAAGGGTGCGAATGGTGTAGAAGTGACTAACGAAATCGCGATCATCTCCTCCGGCACGCTCACGATCGGAGGTCCTGGGTCGCTGAAGCTGGCATCTGCGCCAACGAAAAAGCAGTCCGGTCCGATCGTGGCGGACGATCTGGTTCTTGCCGGCGGCAGCGTTTCCGTGACGCTCAACGCCGACGTGAAGAACGCCTGCGGCGTGTGCCTGGCAGGCGACTACACGCAACTGGCAGGCTCTCTTGTCGTAGACTGCGCCTCGTATGGCGCGACGAACAAGGTCAACGGCATCCTCGTTAACAAGAAGAACAAGACGGTGGCGATCTCGGGAGGATGCCTTTCCGTTTCCGTCACAGGAGAGAAGTCCGTGGGCATAAGCCTCGACAAGGCCGGCACCTCCATGACGCTTGCCGGCGGCACGGTGGAGCTTTTGGTGGCAGGAGGTGGCGCGAAGGGCATCAAGGGCGACGAGGCGTTCACCATGACCGGCGGACTCCTCAACGCCTCCGTCACGGGCGGATGCCTGTACGAGGAGAATCTGGCGGGCGATGGCACGAACTACGTGGTGAACGTGAATTCGACTACTTACTTGTCCTCCACTGGCGCGTACGTTGTGCAGGACACATCGCCCGCATACGCCGTCAAGTGCGGCAGCATCTCGATATCCGGCGGCACGGTGCGCGTGAACGCAAGCGGCGTTGCCTCGCGCGGACTCAGCGCGGACGGCGACGAGGACTCGTTTGTCATTACGGGAGGTTTCTTCGACATAACCTGCTCCGGTGCGTCGTCAGACGCCGTCCTCTGCCTTCTCGACGAAACCGCGCTCACCACTGAGATCGACAAGGCGACCGCATCATGCCTGCGTACCTCCGGAACGAACTCCACGATGACCATCACCGGCGGCACCCTGAACCTCGTCGCGTCAGGCACGGGCGGCAAGTGCATAGTGACCAAGGGTGAACTCGTCATCGGTACGAGCGGACAGGTCACTTCGCCAGCCGATTCCGTGTTCTATCCCGACATCCAGGCCGCCACATACGGCACGCAGGCATACGTCGCAAGGGCAAAGCAGTCCTCCTACAGGAGTATCGGCACGGCGACTGCCAGCACTGCGACTTCGCTCAAGTACGCGAAGAACTACATCGTAAGCGGATCCGGCGAGAGCGCCGACTACACAAACCCGAAATGCATCAAGGCGGAAGGCGATCTCACGATGCACGGTGGGCGCATACGCGGATTCTCGAAGGCCGAAGGCGGCGAAGGTTTCGAGTCTAAGAACATCCTAACGGTCAACGGCGGCGTGTTCGAGGCCACCACGTACGATGACTGCATCAACGCCTCCTACCAGATCGTCATCAACGGCGGCTACCTGTACTGCGGCTCCACCAACAACGACGTGATCGACTCCAACGGCAACCATGCGAACTCCATCGTCATCAACGGCGGCATCGTGCTGGCGTTCACTGCCAAGACGCCGGAGATAGGCATCGACACGGACTACTCTCAGGGACTCAAGATCAACGGCGGCACCGTGGCGTCGTTCGGCAGCAACGCAGGGAACATGCTCGTCAGATCCACGGGCAGCCTGGCCACCTACGCCAGCACGATATCTTCGTCGTCCTACGCCGGCAAATACCTGAAGATGACAGGTGGAACGAGAACCGTGTACGTGAAGGTGCCCGCTCTAAGTTCGTCGCAGACGCTGTCGCTCGTCTGCACTACGGACGGCTGCTCGTCGGCGCCGTCCATCTCTGCAACATCAAGCGCCTCCGGCACATCGCAGAACTTCCACGGAGTCTATTTCCAGTAAGAAAGGAGCCAATCCATGAAAAGGACAATCTCATTCTCCATTGGAACTCTTTTTTGTGCCGCTCTTGTCGCCGCAGGACCGGGTGGCGGAGGCAACCAGCCTGGAGGAGGTGGTGGCGCAACGTTCACGTTCGATACGTTCCTGGCGGCCACCACGACCAACTCTACGAAGTGTCTGACACGCGAAGGCGTGTGGATCGGTTGGGCGAACGGCATTACGGCGGCAACACTCGATTCATCCGTCTCGGCTTTGGCTGCGGGCGTCTGCGCAGGATGTACTACTCTTGCGTCCGTGGATCTCTCGAATGCGGCCATAACGGAGATCCCCGACAGTGCGTTCGCTGGATGCACAAACCTTGTCACTGTGATTCTTCCAGCCGCCTGTACAAAGATCGGCGCCAACGCTTTCGCGGGCTGTACGAAGCTCGCATCGCTGACGGCGAGCGGTGTGACTATGGTGGAAAATGACGCCTTTCGCACCTGTTCCGCCGTGACGGCTCTACCCCCTGCCGTCACGACGGCAGGTGCTTTCTCTTTCGCCGGCTCAGGGGTGTCGTCTGTAGACATTTCCGGTATGGCATCGGTGGGCGAGGGCGCGTTCGCTGGATGCGAGAGCCTGAGGACGGCAAAGGCAGGCGCTGTACTGCCGGCGGCGCTCTTCTTCGGCTGCACGTCGCTCGGCTTCGATCCGTCGGGATGCACGTCGATAAGGCAGGCCGCCCTTGCGGGCGTGCCATACACGACGTTGACTCTGCCGTCTTCTGCTGCGCTTGGCGCATACGCGTTCGCGGCGGACGAGGCGACCGTGGCGACCACGCTTACGTTCGACGGGGCGACTGTTCCAGACTACGACGAAACAGCGTTCCTGGGCCGTTCGCTCGTCGCCTCCTACACTCCAGTTGCCGGTTCTGTGGCGCGCGTGGAGGCAATGGCGCTAGTGACGTGGTTGCAGGAACAGGCTGCAGATCCGGCGTCAGCGGTATCGCAGCCCGATTCATACAACACGTCAGATCTGGAGACGTGGCTTGACTCCTCGGCCAATCTCGGCGCAATCTTCTCGTTCTGCTGGGGCGAACGTTACACAGTAGACATTGATTTTCAGCCGCTAAGGGTTGACGGAAGAAGCTTCCTCTACACGGCACCCGACGGCGCTGCCGCAGATTCGCTGAAGGTGACGGTGGTGGGCACGAACGATTTGACAGGCGAAGCGGGCTTCACCGCGGATGCGCTCAAGGTGGTGGGAACCACGGACGGAGTTACCATCTACGTATCTTCGAACACCTCCGCTTCCGCCTGCTTCGCCCGTCTCAGGATCTCTAAGAACTGGAAATAAAACTTGCGGGGACTCCTATTAAAACTTGCGGGGACTGTCCCCCTTGAAACTTACGGGGCCTGTCCCCCTTGGAAACTTGCGGGGACTGTCCCCCTATGGCGCCATAGCGACACCCTGTCATGGGGACTGTCCCCTGCCAAACGTTGCTACCACGGGGGACAGTCCCCTGCATCACTGGGGACAGTCACCTGTTTCAGATGCGGCATGGGTACTGTGCGGGTGGTTTATACGGTGGATGCGGCGTCCTCGCCTGTCATGCGGCGGGACATGGCGCCTCGACGTGGACGATCTGGCGGTTTCCACACGTCGAAGTACGCCTGGAACGGGCTTTGCGCCATGCATGGACAATGCGATCCAGGCGGTCCATGCCGCGCATGCCGCATCATTTGCGAGTTTTTGAATGGCGGGCCGGGCAGTCGCCGTCCGTCAGCCGCCGCATGAGGGCGACTTCCGTCAGGCGGCGCGCCTTGGCGGCTCCACCCATGCCAGCGCCGAGCACAGCCTGGCCGAATGCACGCCGTGCGACGGAAAGCCAGGAGGCAGCTCCCTCAGCATGCGGCGAGCGAACCCGACCGAGCCTATGAAGGCGCCGCGGAACACGCCCAGGGTCACGCGGATCGCCTGCGAGGCGCGCACGCGGGGCGTCTCCGGCCAGGTCCCGCCGGAGCCTCCCGCCTCAGCCTCGTCCGGCGCGTCTTCCGCCTCGTCCTCTTCGCCCGCCGCTTCGGGACCTGTCCTGCCCGTGACGGCCCTGCGGCCGTCGATGGCGGCCCGCAGCTCCATATTCCTCTCCTCCCTTGCGTGCCTGCGGCACATCTCACGGAGGGCCTCGGCCGAGAGTCCCTCGGGGAGGCCGTCCGCGAACATGGCCTCGAGTCGGCCGCGGGCCTCCTCCCACGCGCAGCCGAGCATCCTCTCGTACATCCCCCTGCAGGTGGCGGAGAGCTGACCGTCGCCGAGGGCGCAGGCGAAGCTGCTCCAGCGCCAGCTCCACGGGGCGTCGGCGATTCCTGCCTTCACGGGGTTGTACGCGATGTACGCGGCCACCGTCGCCAGCACCGCCGCCCTGGGCTCTACCACTCCGCTGTGGAAGCGCCCCTGCCAGAGGGCGCCCTCGTGCCTGAACGCCCCGTCGGGGGAGTTGAAGACGCGCGTGACGCTCTCCTTGAGCGTCTTCATGTACTGCGAGATGTTGTACATGCGGCGGCAGAGGCGCTCCCTGTGGGCTTCGGCCCTGTCCGCGCAGCCCGCCTTCTCTAGCCTGTGCCACCCCTCGACGACGGCCGCGGCCCTCTTTCCTCCGTATATCGCGGCGAGTCTGCGGAGGAGCTCGTCGTCGCCGAGCATGAAGCCAAGGGCGGGCCGCGGAAGCGGGACGGTCCCCTGCGAGGGCCGGGGCCACATTGGGTCGCGGCATTCGGGCGGCCTCATGCCGAAGGCGTACGAGCTTGGCTCGGCGCCTGGCACCATCCAGAACTCCTCCGGCACCTTCGGAACGTGCAGGAAGATGTGGAGGTGGTTGTCCATTACGCAGCATGCCAGCACCTCCACGCCCGAGAAGACGGCGCAGTCGTAGATCAGACGGAACACCTTGTCCTTGATGGCGTCGCCGGCGAGGAGCATCGCCCGGTGGGCGATGCGCGTGGTGACGTGGTAGATCGCGTCTGGCAGCGAGATCCTGTTCTTTCTGGCCATGTAGGCTCTCCTCTCTTAGTGGTTTTCGGACTGTCTCCGCCGCGCGCGACCGCGTGCGGCGAGACCTCTCCGCGACGCGTATATTGTCGCATAATTTCCCTTGAATTTCGCGAAAACAATTGCAAATTCTTTGTGAGCGGATTGCAAAGAAAATGCAAAGGGCGTTGGCCGGCATGTCATGTGGACAGTCACCCGAGGAGAGGCGTGTCGTGGGGACTGTCCCCCGAGGAGGGTGCCATGCATGCAATGGGGACTGTCCCCTGGGGGGATGTGTCGTGGGGACAGTCCCCCGAGGGGGGATAGATATGGCATGCAGTTGGGACTGTCCCCCTGAGCGTGTCATTGTGTCGTGGGGACTGTCCCTTTTGGGGGGCATGCAGTGGGGACTGTCCCCCAATGGTAATGATGGGACTGTCCCCCAATGGTGGCACGAATGCCTCTGCTTCCGCTTGCTTCGCCCGTCTCGGGATCTCCAAGAACTGGGAATGATGATTGCCGTGAAACCGGTGATATAATTCGCTCTTTGAAGGCAATTATATTGCCTTGGCAATAAAGTGGATGTAGGCGGGCTTCCGGGAATGGGAAAAGCGCCCGTAATGAATGGAGCACATAGGCAATGATGAAAAGACAGGGCTTGATGGTTGCGGCGTTTGTAGTTGCCATGGTGGCTGCGGCGGACGAGCTGGAGGTGGATTGGCTCACGCAGGACGGCGCGGCGGCTACGAACAACGTGTCGCACGAGGCGTGGCGCGCGCAGATGCTTGCGCGGCGCGCGCGCCGTCTCGCACCTGTAGCCGCGTTCGCGAAGAAGTGGGTGTATTGCCGCCACTACGTCATGGGCGGCAGCCACTACGCGTACACAGAGGCGCTAAGCGATGCGAAGGGATGGCGCAGCTACGCAGCAATCGGGGCGTCGCTCTGCCTGGCGGAGTACGATCCCTCGGGGCTATGGAAGGAGACCGTGCTCCTTGAGACGAAGGAAGGGTGCTTCCGCGACGTTGACGTATCGCCGGACGGAAAGCGCATCCTCTACTCGTTCAAGGCAAGCGCGGACGGCGACGACTTCCATCTCTACGAGATGACGCTTGCCGACCGGAGCGTGCGGCAGCTGACGCACGGCAAGGCCATTGCGGACTACGAGGGCTGCTACCTTCCCGACGGACGCATCCTCTTCAACTCCACGCGTTGCATTCAGGTGGTGGACTGCGTGTCGCGCAACGAGGTGAGCAATCTCTACCGCTGCGAGGCGGACGGCTCCAACATCACGCGCATCTCGTTCGACCAGGTCCACGACAACTATCCGGCGCTCGCATGGGACGGACGCATCCTCTACACGCGCTGGGATTACAACGACCGTTCGCAGATGTTCACGCAGCCGCTCTTCTCGATGAACGCCGACGGCACCAACCAGCGGGCGCTCTACGGGGGCAACTCGTGGTTCCCGACGTCGCTCCTCCACGCGCGCGCCGTGCCGGGAAGCCAGCTCTTCTTCGGCGTCTGCACAGGACACCACACGCTACAGCCGGGCGAGCTGATGCGGTTCGACCCGCGCGAGGGACGCGAGGAGGCGGACGGCGCATGGCAACTTGCGCCCCTACGCCGCGCGAAGGCGCGCAAGGGCGTAGACGTAGACGGACAGAATGGACGCCTCGCGATGTATCCGTACCCGGTTGACGAACGGAACGTCGTCCTCTCTTATCTCCCGCAGGGATGGAGGCGCGATGCTCGGGGGCGCCTGCAGTACATCGACCACAGGGCGCCGTTCGCGCTGTACTGGACGGACGTCGACGGGGCGCGGGAACTTCTCGTTGCGCAGGCAGGCAAGCCCCCGTGCGGTCGGCCTGTGCCTGTGCGCGTGCGGACGCTGCCGAAGGTGGCGTCCGTACGCCCGGACGAGAGGCTGAAGACCGGAATGGTGGCGGTGCAGGACGTGTACGCCGGCGAGGCGATGAAGGGCGTCGTGCGGGGAACCGTCAAGTCGCTGCGAGTGGTGTCGCTTCAATACCGTCAGGCGGGAGTTGGCTTCAACAGCAACGGCGGTCCAGGAGGCGGGGGCGTTTCCTCCACGCCGCCGGCGCTCGGCAATGGCACATGGGACGTCAAGCGCGTCCTCGGCGAAGTGCCCGTGGCGGAGGATGGTTCTGTTGCGTTCCGGGCGCCAGTGCGGGCGCCGATCTTCTTCCAGCTGCTTGACGAAAACGGACGCATGGTGCAGACGATGCGGAGCTGGACCGTTCTGCAGCCAGGCGAGACGGCGAGCTGCGTGGGCTGCCATGAACCGGCGAACGTCGCGCCGGATTTCAGGGCCACGAAGGCCGCCGCGCTGGACGCGATCGCCGAGGTGAAGCTCCCGAAGCGCGGATTCAGCTTCGCGAAGGACGTCCAGCCGATTCTCGAGCGGCGATGCGTCCGCTGCCACAGTCCGCACAGCAACGCGGGAATCCCCGATCTCACGGGCATGCCGGTGCGTGACATGTTTTCGTGCCGCAACTGGTCGCGCGCGTACCTGACGCTCACGCAGGCGCGTCACGTCTCGCCGCCGTTCAACCACCTCGTCATACCGCATCAGCTGGAACCGAAGTTCCTGAACGGCAACTTCCGCGACAAGAACGGACGCTGGGTGGCGGACCCATACGCGAAGAACGGATATGTGAACTGGATAAGCTCCGCATCCGAGCCGACGCTCCTTCCGCCGCTCACGCATGGCTCGCGCATAAGCCGTCTCTTCACGGAACGTCTCGACAAGGGACACGCCAAGGGAATCACCGACGCGGAGAAGCGCACGCTCGCGTGCTGGGTCGATCTCGGCGTTCCGTTCTGCGGCGACTACGAGGAGGGGGCCGTGTGGAGCGAGGAGGAGCGCGCCTTCTGGAGCTACTACACGAAGAAACGCGCGGAATTCGCCACGGCCGCCGAACTACTTGAATGGTGCGCCAAGTAAAGCGCGATAGCAACTTGCGAAATGAAAGGAGTTCGCACTGACAAGAAATCGACAGTCAGTTAGGAAGACAGGCGGCATGAGGGGCGACC
>Ga0310695_10002199_pt1 | contig 42027 bp, 41 predicted proteins | sample RumenRJG_04DNA_FD_203882 | JGI IMG/M metagenome (GOLD analysis project Ga0310695, IMG submission 203882) | Bovine rumen microbial communities from Lethbridge, Alberta, Canada - RJG_04 (v2) (version 2) | ecosystem: Host-associated > Mammals > Digestive system > Stomach > Rumen | place: Canada... | reverse complement strand
AAGAGTTACGCAAGACTAATATTGCCGAATACTTGCTGTATATGTGGCAGGTGGAAGACACGATTCGTGCCTTCGGCTGTTCTTTGAGTCGTATTCGCAGAGAGTATATTGAGCGTTTTGATTATACAGAGGAACAAAAAGAAGATGAGGCCGACTGGTTTGGCAATCTGATTCGCATGATGAACTCAGAGGGTTGTCGCGAGCAAGGTCATCTGCAAATCAACAAGGTGGTGATGCAGCAATTACAGGAGTTGAATGCCCAGTTGCTGTCCTCGTCGAAGTTCCCTTTCTATCATGCAGAGTATTATAAGGTATTACCCTACATCGTGGAATTGCGCAATCGTGGAACCAATAAGGACGAGAATGAAGTGGAGACCTGTTTCAACTCCCTCTATGGTGTCATGATGCTACGCTTGCAGAATAAAGAGATAACCCCCAATACGGAGCACGCCATCAAGGAGATTTCCACCTTCATCGGCATGCTGAACGACTATTATCTCAAAGATAAACAGGAACCTTTAGAATTTGAATAATAACATGAACATATTGATTACAGGCTGTAATGGCCAATTGGGAAATGAGATGCAGTTGCTGGAGAAGGAATATCCTCAGCACCAATGGTTTAACACCGATGTGCAGGAGTTGGATATTACCAACCAACTGGCTGTCAACCAGTTTGTAGCACAGCATCAGATTGATGGTGTTGTAAACTGTGCGGCCTATACGGCTGTCGATAAGGCTGAGGACAACAAGGAACTCTGCACTACGCTGAACACCGTTGCTCCGTCTTATCTCGCTGCTGCTGTTGCAAAGCGTGGTGGTTGGATGATTCAGATCAGCACCGATTATGTGTTTGATGGTACGAAACATACTCCTTATGTGGAGACGGACACCCCTTGTCCCAACAGCGTTTATGGTTCTACCAAGCTGGCTGGCGAGATTGGCGTCACCAAGTTCTGCCAGCGTAGCATGATTATCCGCACAGCGTGGCTCTACAGCACCTTTGGCAATAACTTTGTGAAGACCATGATTCGTCTGGGCAACGAGAAACCTGAGCTGGGCGTCATCTTCGACCAGATAGGTACGCCTACCTATGCCCGCGACTTGGCTCGCGTCATCATGGTGGCTATTGAGCAGGGCATCAAGCCTGGTGTCTATCATTTCTCCAACGAGGGCGTCATCTCATGGTACGACTTCACCAAGGCTATTCATCGTCTGGCAGGCATCACCTCATGTCATGTCCGCCCCTTGCATACTGCTGAATATCCTACGCCAGCCCATCGTCCGCACTATTCTGTGCTCGACAAGACAAAGATTAAAAAGACCTATGATATAGAAGTTCCTTATTGGGAAGAAAGTTTGAAAGATTGTATTGAGAAATTATGAATCAAGAGATAGAACGTAGAAGAACATTTGCTATTATATCGCACCCAGATGCTGGTAAAACCACACTGACTGAGAAGTTCCTGTTGTTTGGTGGACAAATCCAGGTGGCTGGTGCAGTAAAGAACAACAAGATTAAGAAGACCGCTACTTCCGACTGGATGGACATCGAGAAGCAGCGTGGTATTTCGGTGTCGACCTCTGTGATGGAGTTCGACTACACCCCTGATGGCTCAGACATTGAATACAAGGTGAACATCCTCGATACCCCAGGTCACCAGGACTTTGCCGAGGACACCTATCGCACATTGACTGCGGTCGATTCTGCCATCATCGTGGTGGATGGTGCCAAGGGTGTTGAGACACAGACGCGTAAGTTGATGAATGTCTGTCGCATGCGCAACACCCCCGTTATCATCTTTATTAATAAGATGGACCGTGAGGGTCGCGACCCCTTTGACCTGCTGGATGAGTTGGAGCAGGAGTTGGAAATCAAGGTGCGCCCGCTGTCTTGGCCTATCAATCAGGGTGCCAAGTTCAAGGGTGTGTATAACATCTATGAGGACAAACTAGACCTCTTTACCCCCGATAAGCAGCGCGTCACCGAAAAGGTGAGTGTGGATATCAATAGTACTGATCTCGATGATTTTGTTGGCGATCGTGATGCCGCCAAGCTCCGCGAAGACCTGGAATTGGTGGATGGTGTCTATCCTGAGTTCGAGGTAGAGACCTACCGCTCTGCTGAGGTTGCCCCTGTGTTCTTTGGTTCAGCCCTGAACAACTTTGGTGTGCAGGAGTTGCTGAACTGCTTCGTGCAGATAGCCCCAAGTCCCAAGCCCACCAAGGCCGAGGAGCGTGATGTTCAACCCGATGAGCCTAAGTTTACAGGTTTCATCTTCAAAATTACAGCCAATATCGACCCCAACCATCGTTCGTGTATCGCTTTCTGCAAGGTGTGCAGCGGTAAGTTCCAGCGCAATCAGCCCTACCTGCATGTTCGTCAGGGCAAGACGCTACGTTTCTCCAGTCCTACGCAGTTTATGGCTCAGCGTAAGTCAACCATCGATGAGGCTTGGCCAGGCGATATCGTAGGTCTGCCCGATAATGGCATCTTCAAGATTGGCGACACGCTGACGGAGGGTGAACAGCTTCACTTCCGCGGACTGCCATCCTTCTCGCCTGAGCTGTTTAAGTATATCGAGAACGACGACCCCATGAAGTCGAAGCAGCTGCAGAAGGGTATCGACCAGCTGATGGACGAGGGTGTGGCCCAGTTGTTCGTCAACCAGTTCAATGGTCGCAAGATTATCGGTACTGTGGGCCAGCTGCAGTTCGAAGTCATCCAGTATCGCTTGGAAAACGAGTACAATGCCAAGTGCCGTTGGGAACCCGTCCACCTCTATAAAGCCTGCTGGATAGAGAGCGACGATGCTGCAGAACTCGAAAACTTCAAGAAGCGTAAATATCAGTATATGGCCAAGGACAAGGAAGGCCGCGACGTCTTCCTCGCTGATTCAGGCTATGTGCTCTCCATGGCGCAAGAGGACTTCAAGCACATCAAGTTCCACTTCACTTCAGAGTTTTGATAAATCCTACTCGCATCGCAGCAATGAATATACAAGAACTATTGAATCGCACGGACAGGTTTGCAGCCAATGCAGGTTGCAGGATTACGGAGGTGGACGAGCAGCATGCTGTGGCAGAGATGAAGGTAACGAAGCAGCACCTGAATGGTGGAAACGTTTGTCAGGGTGGGGCACTGTTTACCTTGGCCGACTTGGCGATAGCAGCCTTGATGAATTGCCGCGGGCAGCTGACCTTTGGTATCAGCAACAGCATCATGTTTGTGTCGAGCGCCAAGGAAGGCGATATGCTTCGCGCTGAGGCCGTGAATGTGGCTGACCATCCGAAGATTCCCTCTGTGGAAGTTCGCGTGACCAATCAGGAAGGACGTTTGATTTGCCACGTCACAGGAATGGGGTATCGCAAGGCTGTCTCCGTTCCCCAATAGATGCCGTTCAGAGAGGGCACGATAAAAAAATGATACCGCCAACATCGTAGTATCATTTTTTATTTGTATCTTTGCAGGCAATATGACAAAAGAGCAAGATATCAAGAACGCAGTAGAGGTGCTGCGCAAGGGTGGGGTGATACTTTATCCCACCGATACAGTATGGGGCATTGGCTGTGATGCCACCAATGCAGAAGCTGTGAAAAGGGTGTATGAAATCAAGCAGCGCGACGATTCGAAGGCACTTATCTGCTTGGTGGATTCTGATGCCCGACTGCAGCGTTATGTACGCCAAGTGCCCGACGTGGCTTGGCAATTGATAGACAGTCTGCAGGAAGGCGACGTAAAGCCTACCACCATCATATTGGATGGAGCCGTGAACCTGGCTTCCAATCTGATAGCCGACGATGGCTCCATAGCCCTGCGCATTACCAACGAGCCCTTCTCCAAGGAACTCTGCTACCGATTCCAGAAGGCACTGGTGTCAACCTCTGCCAACATCAGCGGAGAGCCTGCTGCCCAGAACTATTGCGACATTGCACCTGAGTTGATAGAAAAGGTGGACTATGTCTGCTGGAGTCGTCGTCAGGAGCATAAGCCCCATCAGCCCAGCAGCATCATTCGTCTGCGCCAGAATGGGGAAGTGGAAATCATCAGGAAATAATTATTGTTATGAGAAAGATATTATTGATAGCTGTGATGGTGATGATGACCATCGCAGGACAAGCACAAAGTACTGACCGTGAGACGGGAGCATTTACCTTGCAGCCCAAGATTGGTGCCGGTTTCGGCTATGTGTCGGGCGACTGGGTGAAGGAGCCTGGCGAGAAAAAGCAAGCTGTGGCAGGCATCGTGCTGGGTGTAGAGGGTGAATACTATGCAGCCAAGTGGCTGGGCATTGCTGCAGGCGTGAACTATGCCATGCAGGGATGGAAGTTCAATTACATGGATAATTCAGTGCTAACCCGTCTGAACTATCTGAACATCCCTTTGACAGCAAATATATATATAGTGAAAAGGTTGGCGCTGAAAACGGGTGTGCAGTTTGGTTTCCTGCTGAATGCCAAGGAGCGCATAGAAGATGTGAATGTGGACATCAAGGATGGTTGCAAGAAATTCTGTGTTTCCATTCCCGTGGGAATTTCCTACGAGTTTGATAACTTTGTGCTGGACGCCCGCTATAACTTCGCTATCAAGAAAGTCATAGATATGCCATACAATAGCAAGCGCAGTCACTTGATACAATTAACACTGGGATATAAGTTCGAACTATAAGCAATCGCACGTTCATGGAGCATAAGATACCGGAGATGACAACCCCGACATGGCTGCAGAAGCTGCACGAATGGCGCACAGCCCATGTGAGCGACAAGATGTTCTTGCTCGTCTTGGCGTTTATGGTGGGTCTGTTCTCTGCGGTAGCTGCTTTTATTCTTCATGGACTGATTAATCAGATTGTGGCTATCCTGACAGGACATTTCTCAGAAGTCAGCTACAACTGGCTGTATCTGGTTTATCCTGTGATTGGTATCTACCTGACCTCTCTATTTGTCCGCTATGTGGTCAAGGATAATATCTCGCATGGTATTACGCGCATCCTTTATGCCATTTCCTCCAATCGTTCGCGATTGAAGGCCCATAACACATGGTCGAGTGTGATAGCATCAGCCATTACCATCGGCTTTGGTGGTTCGGTGGGTGCTGAGGCTCCTATTGTGCTGACGGGCTCTGCCATTGGCTCTAATCTTGGACAGCTGTTCAAGTTGGACAACAAGACGCTGATGACACTTGTGGGCTGCGGTGCTGCTGGTGCTATTGCCGGTATCTTCAAGGCACCGATAGCAGGACTGGTGTTCACGCTGGAGGTGCTGATGATTGACCTGACGATGGCGTCGCTGTTGCCTATTCTGGTCAGCTGTGTGACGGCGACTTGCTTTACCTATATATTCAGTGGCAATGCGGTGCTCTTTACTTTCCACCTGGATTCCGACTGGACCGTACAACGCGTTCCTGCCACGATTCTGTTAGGCATCACTTGCGGACTGGTAAGTCTTTACTTCATCCGTGCCATGAATGCCTGCGAGGATATGTTCGCCCGTTTCAAGAACAAGCCTTATGTCAAACTGGTCATTGGCGGACTGATTTTGAGCACGCTGATATTCCTGTTCCCTTCGCTCTATGGTGAGGGCTATCATAGCATCAACCTATTGCTGAACGGAAAGACGGAGGCCGATTGGAACCAGATCTTGTCAGGCTCATTGTTCTATGGACATAGCGAATACCTTATTATATATATAGGGCTGGTGCTCTTTACCAAGGTGTTTGCCACTTCAGCCACCAACGGAGGCGGAGGCTGTGGTGGTACATTTGCTCCCTCGTTGTTCATAGGCTGTTTTACAGGATTCCTGTTCTCGCGTCTTTGGAACATGCATCAGATAGGGGTTTATGTGCCAGAGAAGAACTTCTCGCTGTTAGGGATGGCTGGTGTGATGTCGGGTGTGATGCATGCCCCATTGACAGGCACCTTCCTCATTGCTGAGATAACGAGTGGCTTCAACCTCTTTATGCCATTGATGATTGTGTCGGTTTCGGCCTATCTGACCATCATCATCTTTGAGCCTCATAGCATCTATGGCATGCGACTGGCTAAGCAGGGCAGACTGGTGACTCACCATACCGACCATGCTGTGCTGACGCTGATGAGCCTTGACTCGGTCATTGACCGTGACTATCAGGGGGTTAGTCCTGATATGGAACTGGGACAGATGGTGCATAAAATCAGTCGTAGCCGCAGCAATGTATTGCCCGTAACGGATGCTGCTGGTGCGCTGTTGGGCGAAATCAATATCTTGAAAATCCGTCATGTCGTATTCCGCACAGAACTGTATCATCATTTTAAAGCCAGTCAGTTGATGGTAGACCCTGCTGCTGTGCTAAACGATGGTACTCCGATGACGGAGGTGATGAAGACCTTCGAGCGAACACAGGCCGACTGGTTGCCGGTATTGGACGCAGACCACCATCTGAAGGGCTATATCTCGCGTCGAAGAATGTATGATATGTATCGTAAGATGGTACACGACCTAAGTCAAGACTAAGCGGGCAGCGGGCTTCGCCCTAGTGAATAGTGAAAAGTGAATAGTGAAAAGTTGAGTTTATGCATAAAACTGATTTAAGGATTGTTTTTATGGGAACACCTGAGTTTGCAGTGGAAACACTGAAAGCGCTGGTGGAGAATAATTATAATGTGGTGGCTGTAGTGACTCAGCCCGACAAACCCGTAGGGCGTCATCAGACGGAGATGCAGCCTTCGCAAGTGAAGCAATATGCTGTGGCACACGGCTTACCCGTGTTGCAACCTGAGAAGATGAAAGACCCGGAGTTTGTGGAACAGCTTCGTTCGTACAATGCAAACCTGCAGGTGGTGGTGGCATTCCGCATGCTGCCTGAGGTGGTGTGGGCTATGCCGGAGTATGGCACGTTTAATGTCCATGCGGCTCTGTTGCCCCAGTATCGTGGTGCAGCGCCCATCAACTGGGCAGTAATCAATGGCGAGACACAGACGGGTGTGACAACGTTCTTCCTGGATCATGACATTGACACAGGACGAATCATTCTGAAAAAGACCTTCGACATTCCTGATGAGGCTGATGTGGAATATGTCTATGATGGATTGATGCATCTGGGTGCAGAGATTTGTCTGGAAACCCTCGAAGCCATCGTTGCTGCAAATGGTCATCCCGACAGTATCCCTCAGGATAGTGTTCTGGATGGCTCTGCCATCAAACCTGCTCCAAAGATTTTCAAGGAAACTTGCGAGATAGATTGGAAAAAGACAGCCAAACAGGTGTATGACTTTGTGCGTGGCTTGAGTCCTTATCCTGGAGCATGGACTACGCTGGTGGCTCCTGATGGCAAGGAAACGGTATTGAAAATCTATAAGACCCGCAAGACCGGAAAGCCAGGAAAGGGCGTTGGTACTATTACTATAGAAGGTAAAGCCCTTTGTGTATCTGCTGCTGACGAACAACTGGAAATCGTTGAACTGCAGTTGGCTGGCAAGAAACGAATGATGGCTCGCGACTTTCTGAATGGCATGAAACAGATAGAAGATTATCGGGTGAAATAAAAAAGTTGTGTTGGAGTATAATAAAAGGCAATATCATTCCGTTAAATAAGAAAATGATAAAAAGATTGCCTATGCAAAATTTTACTCCAGAAGAATTACAACCCCGTAAGTCTACTATTTTGTTCATCAAGCAGTTTGCTCGCATGTATAATAACATGAAATCGGCTGAAGGAAACTCCTCGGCTGTATGTTTGAACTAACAAAGATTATGGCAACATTAGTATCTCCTTCGCTGCTCGCTGCCGACTTCCTCCATCTCGACAGTGAAATGGAAATGATTAATCGCAGTGAGGCCGATTGGCTTCATCTGGATGTGATGGATGGTGTGTTTGTTCCTAACATCTCGTTTGGCTTTCCTGTTCTGGAGGCTGTGGCCAAGAAGTGCAAAAAGCCCTTGGATGTTCATTACATGATTGTGCATCCTGAGCACTATATCCAGCAGACGGCTAAGTTGGGTGCCATGATGATGAATGTACACTTGGAGGCATGTGTCCACTTGCATCGCACCGTTCAGGAGATTCACAATGCAGGCATGAAGGCGGGTGTGACCCTGAACCCTTCTACTCCTGTGTGCTTGTTGGAAGACATCATCAATGATGTGGATATGGTGCTGCTGATGAGTGTGAACCCTGGTTTCGGTGGACAGACCTTTATTGAGAATACCATCAAGAAGGTGCGTCAGCTGCGTCAGTTGATTAATGAAAGCGGTTCAAAGGCACTGATTGAGATCGATGGTGGTGTACAGCAAGAAACAGCACCACGCCTTGTGGAGGCTGGTGCTGATGTACTGGTGGCTGGCAGCTATGTGTTCCATAGTCCCACACCTGAGCAAACCATTCACGATTTGCGCATTCTCTAGTTCTTCCTAGATTATCTAGATTGTCTAGAATGTCTAGATGGTCTAGAGTTTGTCTAGAGCTCCATATTCAATTGTATATGGTGCTCTTTAGCCATGCGTCGCATATTAATCAGGGCATAGCGCATGCGACCCAGCGATGTGTTGATGCTGACGCCGGTTATCTCGGCAATCTCCTTGAACGATAAGTCCTGATAGTAGCGCATGTAAACCACTTCACGCTGCGCAGTAGGCAGTGAGTCCATCAGATGGCGCACGTCGTTCATCACCTGCGAATTCACATATTCGTTCTCCCTGTTGATGTCCATCAGGTCGTTCGAGCGCAACTTGTTCAGGTCGTTGTCCTCCGTAGGCTCCACTATATGCGAGTTCTTCTGATGACGATAGGTGTCCATGATGACGTTATGGGCAATGCGCGACAGCCAGAAATTGAATTTGCCGGAATCGGTATACTTGCCGTCCTGTAACTTGGTGATGACTTTCACGAAGGTCTCCTGAAAGATATCATTAGCCACTTCGGGGTCATGAACCACGAATAGAATATACGAATAGAGCTTTTGCTGATTACGTTCTAATAACAGGTCGAAAGCCCTAAAGTCTCCTCCTACGTAAAGCAATGCCAACTGCTCGTCGGTCAAGCTTGCATAATCCTTCATTTTCTTTCTTTTTTAGTTAATGAAGTAGAGGTTTCCTTATAGGCAATAGTTTTAAAAAGTTATTAAAATACGTTATTATTTGCTTGCAAAAGTATATAAAATAATCATTTCGACCAAATAATTTAAGAAAAAAATGCGTTTTGCTTTGTGTTTTACCCATTTATTCGTATCTTTGTGCATATTTTGAGTATAAAACAAAACAATATTATAATGAAGAAATTATTCGTTCCAGGTCGTCTGTGTCTGTTTGGAGAACACACCGACTGGGCAGGCCACTATCGCACGATGAATGCAGACATTTTGCCTGGTGCTTCTATCGTTACTGGTATAGAACAAGGTATATATGCCGAGGTGGAGAAGTCTCCTATCTTTGAAATGTACAGCGATGCTCCCGAGATAGAGGAGGAGTGGAGCGACTTCTCTTGCAGAATGAATGAAGCCGAACTGAAACATGTGGCTAAGTCGGGCTCTTTCTTCTGTTACTGTGCCGGTGTGGCTTCTTATATGTTGGAATGGTATAAGGTAGGGGGTGTGCGCATTCGTATCACCAGTATGACACTGCCCATGAAGAGTGGCTTGTCGTCTTCTGCTGCCATCTGCGTATTGGTGGCTCGTGCCTTTAACCAGTTATATAAACTGAACCTGAACACTTTGGGCGAGATGAACATTGCCTATTTGGGCGAAATTCGTACTTCATCCCGTTGTGGACGTCTTGACCAGGCCTGTGCCTTTGGTGTAAAACCCAATCTGATGACTTTCGATGGCGATGAGATTGAGGTGAAGGCGTTGAATGTGAAGAAGCAGTTGTATTGGGTGTTTGCCGATTTGTGCGCAGAGAAAGATACCATCAAGATTCTTGCCGACCTGAACAAGGCCTATCCTTTTGCTTCCAATGAAGCGGAGGAGAATCTTCATAAGGCGCTGGGCGAATGGAACCAGGATATCGTCAATCGTGCCATCCAGTATATGGCCACAGGTAATGCGGAGGCTTTGGGTAAATTGATGACTGAGGCGGAGGAGATGTTCGACAAGAATGTCGCCCCTATGTCACCAGCCTTGTGGGCTCCAAAACTCCATGAAGTCCTGCAAGATCCGAAGATACAGCCCTTGGTATATGGTGGTAAAGGTGTTGGTTCTCATGGCGATGGCTCTGTTCAGTTCCTGGCTCGTAACAAAGAAGCTCAGCAGCAATTGATAGATTATCTGAACGCAGAGGGCATGCGAGCTTATCCTCTGACCCTGCATCCTGTGCATACTGTTCGCAAGGCCATCATCCCTGTTGCAGGCTTTGGCACTCGTCTCTATCCTGCCACCCGTGCCTTGAAGAAGGATTTCTTCCCCATTCCATGTCCCGATGGAATGGTGCGTCCTGTTATCCTTATATTATTAGAGGAGTTGGTGAAGAGTGGCATTGAGGAAATCTGTTTGGTACTGGGTTCCGAGGAGGAACGTATTCAGTATACGGAATTCTTCGAGCGTCCGCTGTCTGAGGAACATCTGCGTAAGTTGAACCCTGAGGCACAGGAATACGAGAACCGCATCCTTTCCATTGGTAAACGCTTGCGCTATGTCTACCAACGGGAGAAAAGGGGATTCGGCCATGCTGTGTACCAGGCCGTTGAGTTTGCAAATAACGAACCCGTTCTGTTGCTCTTAGGCGATACACTTTACCGCACTCAGTCCAACAAGCCCTGCGCCCTGCAGATGATAGAAGAGTATGAGCGTTATAACCAGCTGATGATTAGTATTCATCCTGTTCCCCTGGCAGAGGTAAGCCATTATGGAATCCTCAGTGGCGTTTGGGAAGACAAGGATCATACCGTTCTCAATGTCTCTGTGATGAATGAAAAACCCAAAGCCAGTTATGCAGAGGAGTTCTTGGGTGTCCGCAACAGCGAAGGAAAGAAGGAATACTATAGCGTATTCGGACAGTATATCCTGACACCAGAGGTCTTTGCCCAACTCGCTGCTGATATCCAGCAGGCTGATGCTGAGGGCGACTTCACCCGTGAGATAGAACTTACTGCCGCTCTTGAAGCTGTTCGCAAGAATAGCGGTATGATGGGAATACGCTTAAAGGGTGTGATGTATGATATGGGAAATCCCAAAGCTCTACGCCGTTGCGTAGAGGAGTACGCTATTTGACGTACTCCTCTGCACGACGCAGCAGATACTGGCCATAGTCGTTCTTTGCCATCGGCTCGGCCAGTTTTTTTAGTTGTTCTTTGTCAATCCAACCGCGCTTATAGGCAATCTCTTCCAGACAGGCAACCTTCAGACCCTGTCTTTTCTCAATGACCTCAATAAAGGTTGATGCCTCAGACAGCGAGTCGTGTGTACCGGTGTCCAGCCATGCAAAACCACGCTGCAGCGTCTGTACCAGCAGGTTCTTGTCCTCCAGATATTTCTGGTTAACTGTTGTGATTTCCAGTTCTCCACGAGCACTGGGTTTGATGTTCTTGGCAATCTCTACCACGCTGTTGGGGTAGAAATAAAGACCAACCACTGCATAGTTGCTCTTCGGCTTGGCGGGCTTCTCCTCGATGCTCAGACAGTTGCCGTTCTCATCAAACTCAGCAACACCATAACGTTCTGGGTCGTTGACATAATAACCGAAAACAGTGGCATGTCCATCTTCCTCTGCGCTCTTTACGGCCTGTTTAAGCATGCCAGTAAATCCGCTGCCATAGAAAATGTTGTCACCCAATACCAGACAAGCACAATCGTCACCGATAAACTTCTCGCCAATGATGAATGCTTGTGCCAGACCGTCAGGAGAGGGCTGCTCAGCATATTCAAATCTGACACCCAGTTCAGAACCATCGCCTAACAAACGCTTGAAACCTGGCAAATCGTATGGCGTGGAGATAATCAGAATCTCACGGATGCCTGCCAGCATCAACGTCGAAATAGGATAGTAAATCATGGGTTTGTCGAAGATGGGAATCAACTGCTTCGAAACACCTTTTGTGATAGGGTAGAGGCGTGTTCCACTGCCTCCAGCTAATACAATACCTTTCATTTTATCTTGTTTTTAATACATTTTCGCCTGCAAATATACGATTTTTTATTTTATTTCGTAACTTTGCACGCAATTAATTGATAATTATAGATAATAATGAGTTTTATAAGTAAATTATTCGGAAAGAAGGAGGAAAGTCAGAAGGCTGGTGGCATGGAAGATTTCATGACGCTCATCCGTGTCTATTTCCAGGCTGTAATGGCTGCCGACCTGGGTATTACCAACCTGGCAGCATTGCCCGACTTGCGTGTGTTTAAGGCAACTTTGAAAGTACCAACCCAGAACAATAAATTGGGTTTGGCTGAAAAGGCTCGCTGCAATAAGATGCTGAAGGAACTTTATGGCATGAACGAAAACTTCACCAAGGAGATTGATGCCAGTATTCGTAAGCGTTGTAAGAAAGTACAAGATGTACAGACTTATATGTATCAGTTCTCGGGCTTTACCCAGGACCTGATGATGCTTACCGGCAATCTCATGAAGTTTAAGCTTCGTCTGCCTAGCATCTTTAAGAGTGCCATCCGTACCATGACTGAGAAAACGGTCAATGATATCTTTACCAAAAACGATTTCTCTGATGCTGCTGTCATGAAGACTGTGGTAGCTATTCGCCAGTATGCTCAGAAGTTAGGCTTCTCACAGGAGTGGACAACAGATTTCGTTTATAAGGTGGTGATGCTGGCTAAGAAAGAACCACGTCCAAAAGAGTGATTAATAGGCTCTTAACCCTTGTTCGATGAACAAATAGTGCATTGTAACGTTAACAAATCATAAAGTTCAAAGCACAAAGTTCAAAGTTCAAAGTAAAACCACTACCTTTGTGAACAAAGTGATTAAGTTATGACTGCTAACGAGAAGACAATAACGACGTTTGAGACCCGTTTGCGCCAACTGATTCTCCGCTTTCAGGAATTGAAAAAGGAGAATACAGAATTGTGTGCTGTGGTGGAAAACGGCAAAAAGGACATAGCAGAGCTACGTGCCAAGTTGGAACAGCAGCAGAATGACTATGATTCACTGAAAATGGCTAGGATGATCGAAATCACTGATGGTAACCTGGATGGTGCCAAGGATCGGTTGTCCAAGCTTATACGTGACGTCAACAAGTGCATTGCAATCCTAAGCGACGAAAAATAAAAGGAGAACAAGCCATGGCAGAACAGAATAAGAATCGACTACATATCAGACTGCACGTCTACGACGAAGACATAGAGGTCGTCATCAATCGTGAAGATGAGGAGTTCTATCGTTTAGCAGCAAAACTCATCACCGAGCGTTACAATGCCTATGCTCAGGCTTATAAGGGACGCAAGAGTGATCATATCATTTCGCTGATGACGTTGATAGATATTGCGCTGATGTACCAGAAAGAGCGTTCACACAATGATACCGCTCCTTATAATGATGTTCTTGCACGGCTTACCGCAGAGATTGAAAGTGCGCTCGGCGAACGTAAGTGACTTGAACATTAACTCTATATATAATATTTTATGAACATTATTGTTGCTATTATTGCCATTGTTGCTGCCTTAGTACTGGGTGGCGTATGTGGCTTTTTGATTTTCCGCTTTGTTATCAAGGGAAAATATAACGAGATGGTCAGTGCCGCCAAGAAAGAGGCGGAAGTCATCAAGGAAAAGAAACTGCTTGAGGTGAAGGAGAAGTTCCTGAACAAGAAAAGCGAGCTGGAAAAGGAGGTGCAGCAGCGCAACCAGCACATTCAGCAGAATGAAAACAAGTTGAAGCAGCGTGAAATCTCACTCAACCAGCGTCAGGAAGAACTGGGACGTCGTAAGAATGAACTCGACAACCAGCAGAATCGAATCGAAAACGAGAAGAAGTTGCTTGCCATCAAGCAGGACGAACTGGAGAAGATGCAGCTTCAGGAGCGTGCTAAGCTCGAAGAACTTTCTGGCCTTTCTGCCGATGAGGCAAAAGCCCGTTTGGTAGAGTCCCTCAAGGACGAGGCAAAGACCGATGCAGCAGCCTATATCAATGAAATCATGGATGAGGCTAAACTCAATGCCAATGCACAAGCTAAGAAAATTGTTATCCAGACCATTCAGCGTGTAGCTACTGAGACGGCTGTTGAGAACTCTGTATCCGTATTCCATATTGATAATGACGATGTCAAGGGACGTGTTATCGGACGTGAAGGTCGTAACATCCGTGCCTTGGAAGCCGCTTGCGGTGTTGAAATCGTGGTTGACGATACCCCTGAGGCTATCGTTATTTCTGCTTTCGACCCTGTTCGTCGTGAGACTTGTCGTCTGGCTCTCCATCAGTTGGTTGCCGACGGACGTATCCATCCCGCACGTATCGAAGAGGTTGTTGCCAAGGTGAAGAAGCAGTTGGAGAATGAGATTATCGAGACCGGTAAGCGCACGGCTATCGACCTTGGTATTCATGGTTTGCACCCAGAGCTGATTCGTATCATCGGTAAGATGAAGTATCGTTCTTCTTACGGTCAGAACCTGTTGCAGCATGCTCGTGAGACTGCCAACCTCTGTGCTGTCATGGCTGCAGAGCTGGGCTTGAATCCTAAGAAGGCTAAGCGTGCCGGTCTGTTGCACGATATTGGTAAGGTACCCGATGAGGATACCGACGATCCACACGCAATCTATGGTGCCAAGATAGCAGAGAAGTTCAAGGAGAAGCCCGATATCTGCAATGCCATCGGTGCTCACCACGATGAGATGGAGATGCAGACACTGCTGGCTCCTATCGTACAGATTTGTGATGCTATCTCAGGTGCCCGTCCTGGTGCTCGTCGCGAAATCGTTGAGGCTTACATCAAGCGTCTGAACGATCTTGAGGCTATCGCCATGTCTTATCCTGGTGTTACCAAGACCTATGCTATCCAGGCTGGTCGTGAGCTCCGCGTCATTGTTGGTGCCGATAAGATGGACGATGCCGAGACCGAGGCACTCAGCGGACAGATTGCATCAAAGATTCAGAACGAGATGACCTATCCCGGACAGGTAAAGATTACCGTTATCCGTGAAACACGTTCTGTGGCTTACGCAAAGTAAGGCTGTGTAAGATAAAGGCAATAAAGAAGTCTCTTTGGTCGTTTCCAAAGAGGCTCTTTTTATTTATCCTTCCTGCGGACGGGTCAGCGTATCTTGCTTTAAGGCTTCTACGAATTCGCTGATCTTACGCAGTTCCCTCGGAATACGGATGCTCTGCGGACAATGGGGCTCGCATTGTCCACAACTGATACAATGGTCTGCCTGCCTGAGCTTAGGCACTTTTCTGTCCAGACCAATCAGGTAAGCCCTGCGTTGTTCTTTGTATTCCTTGTCCATGCGGTCTCTGGGCAATAGTCCTTCGTTCTTACATTTATTATAATGTACGAAGATGGCGGGTATATCCACACCATACGGACAGGGCATGCAGTATTTACAGTCATTACATGGAATGTTCTCCAAGCCTACGATGCGCTCAGCCACATCACGATGCAAGTACTCCTGTTCCGTCTTGGTCAGAGGCACCAGTGGACAGTAGGACAGCAGGTTGTCCTTCAGGTGTTCCATGTAGGTCATACCAGACAGTACAGTAAGCACGCCCTTTGGTGTTCCTGCATAACGGAAAGCCCATGAAGCTACACTCCGTTCTGGCGCACGCTGTTTCAGTTCTGTTGCCATATATTGTGGCAGATTAGCCAGTCGTCCACCCAGCAGAGGCTCCATCACCACAACGGGAATGTTCAGTTTCTGCAGTTCGTCATAAAGATAGTGGGCATCCACATTCCTGCTGTTGATTTCGTTGGCAAAGTCCCAGTCCAGATAGTTCAGCTCTATCTGCACAAAGTCCCAATGGTACTTCTCGTGCAGAGCTAAAACCTCATCGAATATGGTTTTATAGCCGTGGAACGAGAAGCCCAGATTACGTATCCTTCCAGCCTCGCGTTCCTTCATCAGGAAGTCCATGATACCATTGTCCACATAACGGCCATTGAACTCGTCCATGCCACCGCCAACGGCATGCAACAGGTAATAGTCGATATAGTCCACCTGCAACTCTTTCATGGAGTTCAGGTACATCTCCTTGGATTTCTCAAAAGACCAGAAGTCGCGGTTGAAGTTCGACAATTTGGTGGCTACGAAATACTCGCTGCGCTTATGTCTGCTCAGGGCGATTCCCGTACAAGCCTCCGACTTACCCTGACAATACACAGGACTTGTGTCGAAGTAGTTCACACCATGTTCTATGGCGTAGTCCACCTGTTTGTTGATCATATCCTGGTCAAAATCGTCCTTGTTCTCCGTCTTCGACGGCAGGCGCATCATGCCATAACCCAATATCGATACTTTGTCACCCGTTCGCTCATTCGTGCGATAGGTCATCTTCCCCACGGGTGGCTCTACTTGTTTCTTGTAATCGTCTACCGCCTTGGTTTCACTCTTCGGTTTGCAACCAGTCATCACAGCAGCGGTAGCCACAGCACCACCACCCAGTATCTTGAGGAAATTGCGTCTTGATATATCTTTTTTCATTGTTTTCCTTTTTTTATGGAAAGAAATTATGGGAAATTGTGATAAATTTTATCTGTGCTTGAGATAATTTCCCTTAATTTCCCCTAATTTCTTTCTGAATTAAATTTCTTTATGCACTTCGTGTCCTTCCACATAGATTGCAGAGAACGGTCTTGCAGGACAGAGATATTCACAGGCTCCACAACCAATGCAGCGAGCCTCGTTTACAGCAGGTACTGCTGGTGATTCTTCATCGTCAGGATCACTGGGTACCATTTCGATAGCACCCACAGGACAGTGACGTGCACAGTTGCCACATTCTACACCATCTGTCAGGGGCACGCAGTTCTTCTTAATCCATACGGCATGACCCATCTGCGTTGATGATTTATCCTCTTTCTTGATAGGCAGTATGGCACCCGTGGGACAAACCTCCGAACATCTGTTACACTCCGGACGACAGTATCCCAGTTCGTACGACATGGTGGGCATCATCAAGTGTAGCAAGTCGGTCGATGGTCTCAGCACCTGGTTGGGACACTCCGACACACACAACAGACATCCGGTACAGTGCTGAGCAAAGTTTTTCATCGAGCGCGATCCTGGAGGTGTCAACAGGGTTTGTCTCTCGGGAGCCACCTTGTCTTCAATCTCTGCCAATCCACCATCCATCACCTTGTCTTTCTGCTGTGCCATTGCCGCTGTGGTCAGCAAAGCGGTGGTTACCAGGAAGCTGCGCTTGCTCTCGTCGATGGGAGTTTCACCAGTCTTACTAGTCTTACTAGTTCTACTAGTCTGTCTAGAGAAACTATACTTCAGCGCTCCAAACTTACAATTCTCTACACAATTTCCACAAACTACACAGCGACTATAATCCACGCTATGCGTCTTATAGTCTATGCATGCTGATTTACAGTTCTTCGAACACATCGAGCAGTTCTTGCACTTACTCTCGTTGAATTGTATCTTCAGGAACGAGAAGCGGCTTATGAAACTCAGCACCGTTCCTACAGGACAGATGGTGTTACAATACGTACGACCGTTGCGCCAAGCCAATACAATCAGGATCATCAATACCACGATAGCGAAGGTCATCACCACACCCGTGTTGGGCAGTCCTGTTTCTACATGGTAGAAGGCATAACTGTCAGCCCGCTCAGCAAGGGTGGCCAACACATTGTTGCCCATTTTCCATAATGGCTGCAGGAGTGTGGTGGCTATGCATCCGAAGGTAGAGTAGGGGGCCAGCAACTGGAATAGCGTGCCTACACCTGCCAATAAGGCAATGATAAACACCACGAGTACGGGGTAGCGCAACCATTTCACCTCTTTCGAATAGGTGTAACGGTTCTTCTTCTTCTTTTTACCCAACCATCCGAAGATGTCCTGCATAATGCCTAATGGACAGATGACTGAGCAATAGATACGTCCGCAGACGAGTGTCAGAATAATCAGGAAGACAATCACTCCAATGTTCACAGCCAGTATGGCTTCTAGAAACTGGAGCTTTGGCATCCATGAAAACCACTCGTAGGCAGTTCCTGTGAAGTCAAGGAATAGCCATGTGATGCAGACAAGCAACACAGTAGCCAGTGTAATTCTGATAGTTCTTAGCATAGAAAACCTATTTGTTGAGTTTAGTTATTCTTACAATTTGTATGCTCACTTCATAGAGCAGATAGATGGGTAGCGCCACGATAAACAGCGTAAACACATCCGTTGTTGGGGTGATGATGGCAGCCACCACGAGTATGGCTACCACAGCATGCCTTCTGTATTCCGCCATGAAATGGTCTGTCAACAGTCCCATGCGCCCCATCAGTGCGCAGACTACGGGCAGTTCGAACACCACGCCCATGACCAGACTCATACCCAATAGCGTGTCGATATACGACTGTAGCGTCAGCATGTTTGCTACGTCTGGACTCACCTGATAAGTTCCCAGAAAACGAACCGTCAACGGGAATACCACGAAATAGTTGATCAGCGTTCCAATGATAAACATCAGGTAGGCTGCTCCCACTATCCATACCGCATAGTGCCGTTCGTTCTGGTAGAGTCCTGGTGAGACGAATCGGAAGAGCTCATATAATATATAAGGTGAAGCCACCAGCAGTCCGGCATAGATGGCAGTCCTCATGTGTATCATGAACTGTTCCGTCAGTCCTGTGTTCATTAAGTGGATGTGGAAAGCCTCTGCGCTCAGAAGCCTGTAAGTGATAAAGTCGCTGGAGCAAGGAGCCAGCACAATGCTGAACAACGCCTCCTTCATGCAGAATGCCACGATGCCGAAGATCACCACCGCTATTGCCATCCTGATGAGCGATGCTCTCAGCACATCCAGATGGTCCCAGAAGGTCTGCGGCTCATTCATCACTTCTCACTAATCACTATTCACTAGCGAAACGTTTCACTTTTCACTAGACGACTTGTCGTCGTCTTTATCGTCAGCCTCGATTTCTTTCATGCCGTCCTTGAAGCTTTTCACTCCCTTGCCCAGACCTTTCATCAGCTCGGGAATCTTCTTTCCTCCAAACAACAGCAGTACTATCAAGGCAATGACAATGACCTCCTGCATTCCAATACCAAATAAGAGTAAATGCATCATCTTTCAGTTTTTTTAGTTATATCTTTTGCAAAGATACGAAAAAACCATTATCTTTGCAGCCAAATAAACAACATTTAACTATGGAGTACGAATTTATCCTACGAATATTCATAGCTGCTTTACTGGGTAGCCTTATCGGACTGGAACGCGAGTACCGTTCAAAGGAAGCTGGTTTCCGCACTCATTTCCTTGTGGCAATGGGTTCTGCTTTGTTTATGATAGTGTCTGCCTATGGTTTCCAGGAAGCCATGGGCGATGATGACCTTCAGCGCTGGGATGTCTCCCGTGTAGCTGCTCAGGTGGTCAGCGGTATTGGTTTCATTGGTGCGGGTACCATCATCTTCCGTAAGGACGAGAATGTAGTCAGTGGCTTGACCACAGCTGCGGGTCTTTGGGTAACAGCTGCCATTGGCTTGGCTTGTGGTGGAGGCATGTATGTCCTTTCCATTGTCAGTACACTCTTGGTACTTGTGGGCATGGAGGCCTTCAACTATTTCCTTCATAGGTTCGACAAGCATCGTAAATCGTAAAAAACAAGAAAAAAGAGCCTCTTTCTAAAAATATTTGCAGAAAAGTTTGGCAGAACCATTTTTTCTTCGTACCTTTGCACCCGCAAACGAAAGGAATGCAGTGAACACAATGGTGCCTTAGCTCAGTTGGTAGAGCATCGGACTGAAAATCCGTGTGTCCCCGGTTCGATTCCTGGAGGTACCACTCCTCCTTTCATTGAAACCCCTGATTTAGAGATTTCTCTAGCAGGGGTTTTTTAATAAATTAGAACTATGGGAATCGTAATTGGAATAGACGTAGGTATCTCTACCACTAAGATTGTCGGACTGAGTGACCGTCAGGTCATTTCGCCCATCCGCATCACTGCAGCTGACCCTGTAACTTCGCTTTATGGTGCATTCGGAAAGTATCTCCACGACAATAACATCAGCTTGGGCGATGTCGAACAAGTCATGGTTACGGGTGTAGGTTCATCTTATATCAATGAACCCGTCTATGGACTGCCTACTGGCAAGACCGATGAGTTTATTGCCGATGGTCTTGGCGCCCGCTTCGAGAGTGGGGTGGATAAGGCTATCGTTGTCTCCATGGGTACAGGTACCAGTTTTGTACAATGCGAAGGTGACAATATCCAGCACATTGGTGGTATTGGCATCGGAGGCGGCACCTTGCAAGGCTTGAGCCGTGTCATGCTGAACACCCGCGATCCCCAGCAAATCCGTAGTCTTGCTGCTCAAGGCGATATCCATCATATCAACCTTTCCATTGGCGATATCTCCAGTCAGCCATTGCCAGGTCTGCCTATGGATGCCACCGCTTCGCTCTTTTCTAAGGCCCAATATAATGCCCCCAAGGAAGACATTGCATTGGGCATCATCACGATGGTGTTGCAGACCATTGGCTCAGCAGCCATCCTTTCAGCCCTGAACTCAGGTATCAAGGATTTTGTGTTGATTGGTAATCTGACCCTTTGGCCTCAGTGTAAAGAGGTATATCCTAATCTGGAGAAGGTTTACGGCGTACGCTTCCACATCCCCAAATATGCAGAGTTCTGCACGGCTATTGGTGCAGCACTCTACTATTATAAGGGATTCCAGCGATAATTATTTCAAGGGATTCCAGCCTTGAGCCTTCAGCTCAAATTCCTGGTCATCACGCGTCACGAGTATTTGGCCCAAGCTCTCTTTGGTAATGTGGCCAATCATCTTGACGTCGTCTAATGCTTGTATCTTCTCGTAATCGCCTATGGGCACTGTGAACAGTAGCTCATAGTCCTCGCCACCGTTCAGGGCACAGGTCGTTACGTTCATGTTCATCTCTTCTGCCATCACTGCCGTTTGGTAGTCGATGGGTATCTGCTTTTCGAAGATGCGACAACCCACCTTGCTCTGCTTGCAGATATGCATCAGCTCACTCGACAAGCCGTCGCTGATGTCCATCATCGCTGTGGGACGGATACCCGCCTCACGCAGTTTCTGGATGATGTCGCCCCTGGCTTCCGTCTTCAACTGGCGTTGCAACAGATATTCCTTGCCAGCAAAGTCAGGTTGGAAGTCGGGTGCAGGCTTCCCTTTCTTCTTAGCTTCATCCACCATCTGGTAGAATACGCTCTTCTCTCTCTCCAGCAGCTGCAGTCCCATATATGCTGCACCCAGGTCGCCACTGACACAAATCAGGTCGGTTTCCTTGGCACCGTTGCGATATACGATGTCCTCCTTCTGGGCTTCACCAATACAGGTGATGCTGATCGCCAGACCAGTATACGACGAGGTCGTGTCGCCACCTACAATGTCGATACCCCATTTGTCGCAAGCCATGCGCAGTCCGCTATAGAACATCTCCATATCTTCCACGCTGAAGCGCTTGCTCAGCGCCAGCGAAACGGTCATCTGTCGGGGTGTCCCGTTCATGGCGAAGATATCGCTGATGTTAACCATTGCCGACTTATAGCCCAGGTGCTGTAAGTCAATATACGTCAGGTCAAAGTGTACGCCCTCCATCAGCATGTCTGTGGTGATGAGTACCTCTGACGCTGGATAGTGAAGTACGGCGCAGTCGTCGCCTACGCCGTACTTTGTTGATTCGTTATTGGGCTTGATGTCCTTCGTCAGTTGGTCTATCAAGCCAAATTCTCCTAATGATGCTATTTCCATTTATTGTGCGGTACGTTTAATCATTTCACGCATGATCTCAGTCATCAGTGGCTGAGCCTTGTCTGCAGCTTCCTGAACCTCCTCATGGCTGACCTCAACAGGATTGTCGAAGCCTCCCAGGTCGGTAACAACGCTGATACCGAAAGTCTTGATGCCACAGTGGTGGGCAACGATCACTTCAGGAACAGTAGACATACCAACGGTGTCACCACCCAGCGTGCGATACATCTTATACTCTGCAGGTGTCTCGAAGGTAGGACCTGTGGTGCCAAGGTATACACCATAAACCAGACGGATGCCCTTCTCCTTGGCAATCTTCGTGGCCAGATTGATGAGCTCGTGGTCGTAGGTCTCGTGCATATCTGGGAAACGAGGACCTGTGGGGAAGTTCTTGCCACGTAGCGGATGCTCTGGGAAGAAGTTGATATGGTCGGTGATAACCATCAGGTCACCAATCTTGAAAGCGGGGTTCATGCCACCTGCAGCGTTCGATACGAAGAGTGTCTTGATACCCAGCTCGTACATGACACGAACGGGGAAGGTAACCTCCTTCATATTGTATCCCTCATAGTAGTGGAAACGTCCCTGCATAGCCAGGATGTCTACGCCACCCAGCTTACCGAAAATCAGTTTGCCGCTGTGGCCCTCTACTGTTGAAACGGGGAAGTTGGGAATCTCGCTGTATGGAAACTCCAGCTTGTCAGTTATCTCTGAAGCTAATTGTCCTAGACCTGTTCCCAGAATAATTGCTGTCTTGGGGCTTGTTGTCATCCTTTCTTTCAACCAGGATGCTGTTTCTTGAATTTTTGCGTACATAGTCTGTAATGTAATTGTTAAAGGATTCTTGTTGTTCTTGTAAGAACTGAATAGTAATAGGTAACGAATAGATGCTGGCTTTTACCTCGTCGCTGAGTCCTTCCAACCCCTCCAGTCGGGTGGCGTCCTTTTCAGTGGTCACGATACACTTCGGACCTTCCATGGTGGCAAAGGTGTCGTTAATCTGTTGGACGTCTTTCGCGTCAAAGTGATGATGGTCGCTGAAGGACAGCGGCTGCAGATGCCCGCATTGCGGTGAGAGGTCGTGCACCATCTGTTGAGGCGAAGCAATGCCTGTCAGCAGGAGCACGTTTTCGTTCACGAGCTCTTCCATTCTTTTCGGAGCTCCATTAAATATCGGTTCCAGTCCACCATAGTTGATGGTGGAGAAGAATAATTGCTGATACGGGTAGAGGTCCATCGCTTTGGTGATGACACGATAGTCGATGGGTTTCATCTCCTTCGGACATTTTGTCACTATCACGATGTCAGCCCTGTTCTTTCCCTCTTTGGGCTCCCTCAGCCTGCCTGAAGGCAGCATCTCGTCGTAGATAATCAGTCGGTGATAGTCTACCAACAAGATGTTGATGCCTGGCTTGACGTATCGGTGTTGGAAGGCGTCATCGAGTAAAACCACTTCGGGCTTTACTCCACATTCTTCCAGCATGTCTATTCCATGACAGCGGTTCTTGTCGACAGCCACTGTCACCTGCTCGAATTTGCGTTTCATCTGGTACGGCTCGTCACCGATATCCCTTGCCGTACTGTTGGCGTCTGCCAGGATAAACCCCGTGCTCTTGCGCTTATATCCTCGGCTGAGCACAGCCACGTTGAGATCCTTCATCAGCAGTCTGATGAGATATTCCACGTGTGGAGTCTTTCCTGATCCCCCTACGGTAATGTTACCTACTGAGATGATGGGAACGTCGAAGGTACGCGTTTTCAGGATGCCCGTTTCGAACATCAGATTTCGCGTCCTGACAATCAGCCCATATACCCAGCTCAGGGGGCGCAGCGTCTTGTTGATTCTGATGAAATCGCCTTCCACCTTTTTACTTTATATTAATAATGTATGGCATGCGGGCCTGGATGACACTCTGCTTGTCCAGACTCTTCAGGAATCGCAGAGGCTCATAATACTCGCCCAGGGCAGCCTGCATCTCCTCGTCCAGGTAACTCTTCTTCGTTACACTGTCGAACAAACTGCTCAGCCAACTCTCTTCCTCAGGATAAGCGGTGGCGTGATATTCCTTAAGCTTAGCCAGCTCGGCAGCCTTCTTCACAGCATCGTTCAGCGAACCAACGGCATCCACCAGCTTGATGGGCAGAGCGTCGTTACCCAGCCATACACGACCCTGGGCAATCTCCTCTACCTGCTCCACCTTCAACTTTCTGCCATCAGCCACACGCTTGCGGAACAGCTTATAGCCACGATCGATATATTGCTCCAGCAGAGCAGTCTCGTCTGCGTTCAAGGGGCGCGACATAGCTCCGAAGGCTGAGTGCTTGTTGGTCTTTACCTCGCTGAATTTCACACCCAGCTTCTGGGTCAGCAACTGACTGACGTCTGGGAACATACCGAAGATACCGATAGAACCTGTCAGTGTGGTGGGCTCTGTGTAGATGTAGTTGGCATTACAGCTGATGTAGTAACCACCCGAGGCAGCATAGCCACCCATCGAAACCACTACGGGCTTCTTGGCTTTCAGGTTGGTCACTGCGCGCCATATCTGCTCGGAAGCATAGGCAGAACCACCAGGAGAGTTCACGCGCAGCACCACAGCCTTCACGTCGTCATCGTTCATCAGCTTCTCCAGGTCCTTGCAAACCGTATTGGCCACAATGTTGTGGTCTGTGTCTGTCATGCTGCCCGTCTCTGAGTCAACAATCTCGCCATAGGCATAATATACAACTATCTGGTCGCCTTCCTTCTTGGCACCCTTCACGTTCTGCATCTCGCCAGTGGTCAACTGTTTGATTTCTTCTTTGGCATCAATCTTCAGCAACTTCTTGATTTCGCCCTTCACCTCGTCGGTATACATCAGCTCGTCCACCATCTTCTTGCTCACCAGCTCTTTCTGGTCAGCGAAGGTCAGCAGCTGATCAGCATATGCGTTCAGCGAGTCAACGCTTACCTTACGACTCTTTGACACGTCGTCCAGCATCACCTTCCAGATACCGTTCAGATAAGCCATCGTCTGCTCACGATCGAAGTCGCTCATCTGGTCTGCTGTCAGCATTTCTACAGCACTCTTATATTTTCCAACCTTTACAGCCTGGAACTTCACACCAAACTTGGCCAGCAGGTCCTTGACATAGTATGACTCGCCACCCAGTCCGTGCCAGTCTAACATACCCTCTGGGTTCAAGTACACCTTGTCGGCTACACTACATATATAATAGGTGTTCTGCGTATAGGAGTCGCTATAGGCCACAATCCACTTGCCGCTCTTCTTGAAGTCCAACAGGGCCTCGCGGATGGCGTGCGATGAGGCAGGCGTATCGCTGCTGAAGGCACCAGCCTCGATATAGATACCCTTTATGTTCTCGTTCTCCTTAGCCTTTTGAATGGCTTCCAGCATATTGTCCAGTCCTAGGTTTTCGCTCACCTGTCCTGTCAATTCTGCCAATGGATTGCTGGCAGCACGCTCGTTCAGCATGCCCGACAGCTTCAGCGTGTACACCGAATTCTCCTCCACCTGTGTCGTGCTGGCGCTCTTGGCTGCCAGACCTACCAGTGAGATACCTCCCAGAATACCCACGATTATCAGTACCAGAATGATACCTGTCACAGTGGCTAATACATACTTCAGAAATTGTTTCATCGTTCTAATAATTTAATTTGTAATTTCTAATCTGCAAAGATAAACATTTTTTCTTTTACTTCATCGTTTATGAACATTTTTTAGCATTTCAAATCTTAAAGTTCAAACCTCAAACCTCAAAGTTCCGCTCGAGCTCCGCTCGCTCTCAAAGAGAGAAAGTTCAAAGTTTCTCTGCCAATCTGTCAGTCCCCTCCTTTTGGCACACTTTTCGCTACGACGCAGGCAGAAAGTTTAATTCAAACAATAAAATATTTAAGTATTATGAACATCAAACCATTAGGCGATCGCGTGCTGGTATTGCCAGCCCCCGCAGAAGAAAAGATCGGTGGTATCATCATTCCTGATACTGCTAAGGAGAAACCCCTTCACGGCACCATCAAGGCTGTTGGCCAGGGAACCAAGGACGAAGAAATGATCCTCAAGGCTGGCGATGAGGTACTGTATGGCAAGTACAGTGGCACAGAGCTGGAGTTCGAGGGCGAGAAATATCTCATGATGCGTCAGTCTGACGTGCTCGCCGTCCTCGAGAAATAATTATGCATTATGAATTATTAATTATTAATTACAACTATGGCAAAAGATATTAAATTCAATATTGAGGCCCGCGACGCTATGAAGCAGGGCGTTGACCAGTTGGCAAACGCAGTAAAGGTGACACTTGGTCCTAAGGGTCGTAACGTAGTGATTGAGAAGAAGTTTGGTGCTCCCCAGATTACCAAGGACGGTGTTACCGTTGCTAAGGAAATCGAGCTGGAGGACAAGTTCGAGAACACAGGTGCTCAGCTCGTGAAGAGCGTAGCTTCAAAGACGGGCGACGATGCTGGTGATGGTACCACAACAGCTACCATCCTCACCCAGGCTATCGTTACTGAGGGTCTGAAGAACGTTACCGCAGGTGCCAATCCTATGGACTTGAAGCGTGGTATCGACAAGGCTGTCAAGAGCGTTGTTGACTTCATCCAGAAGAACGCTGAGCGTGTGGACGACAACTACGACAAGATTGAGCAGGTGGCTACCGTTTCTGCCAACAACGACGAGGAGATTGGTAAGCTGCTGGCTGAGGCTTTCCGCAAGGTTTCTAAGGATGGCGTTATCACCATCGAGGAGAGCAAGAGCCGCGACACTCATATTGGTGTTGTCGAGGGTATGCAGTTCGATCGTGGTTATCTGTCTGGCTACTTCGTAACCGATTCTGAGAAGATGGAGTGTGTCATGGAGAATCCTTACATCCTCATCTACGATAAGAAGATTAGCAATATCAAGGACTTCCTGCCCATCCTGCAGCCTGCTGCTGAGAGCGGACGCCCCTTGCTCGTTATCGCTGAGGATGTTGACTCTGAGGCTCTGACCACACTGGTTGTCAACCGTCTGCGTGGTGGCCTGAAGATTTGTGCTGTCAAGGCTCCTGGCTTTGGCGACCGTCGTAAGGCTATGCTCGAGGATATCGCTACGCTGACTGGTGGCGTTGTTATCAGCGAGGAGAAGGGTCTGAAGCTGGAGCAGGCTACCCTCGAGATGCTGGGTACTTGCGACAAGGTGACTGTTTCTAAGGACAACACCACTATCGTCAATGGTGCTGGTGACAAGCAGGCCATCCAGGATCGTATCGCTCAGATCAAGAAGGAAATCGAGCTCACTACCTCTTCTTACGACAAGGAGAAGCTGCAGGAGCGTCTGGCCAAGTTGGCTGGTGGCGTAGCAGTACTCTACGTTGGTGCTAACTCAGAGGTGGAGATGAAGGAGAAGAAGGACCGCGTTGACGATGCTCTCTGCGCTACTCGTGCAGCTATCGAGGAGGGTGTTGTTGCTGGTGGTGGTACCACTTACATCCGCGCTCAGCAGGCTTTGGCTGACGTGAAGGGTGACAATGCCGACGAGCAGACTGGTATCAACATCATCTGCCGTGCCATTGAGGAGCCTCTGCGTCAGATTGTCAGCAATGCTGGCGAGGAGGGTGCCGTTGTCGTACAGAAAGTTCGCGAGGGCAAGGGTGACTTCGGTTACAATGCTCGTCTCGACAAGTACGAGGACCTGCGCGAGGCTGGTGTCATCGATCCTGCCAAGGTGGCTCGTGTAGCTCTGGAGAATGCCGCTTCTATCGCAGGCATGTTCCTCACCACCGAGTGCCTCATCTGCGACAAGCCTGAGAAGGAACCCGCTATGCCAATGGGTGGCGCTCCAGGCATGGGTGGCATGATGTAATTCAAAGTAGTTTATATACAACCTTTTAAGGAGGGAAAGGACCCCAAATGCGGGCCTTTCTCTCCTTTTTTAGTTAAATATTGCCCCCAAAATTTGGATTTTCATTCGATTTGCACTATCTCTGAACTTCGTTCTAAGATACTCCCGCTCGAAAAAACTCAAAAAAAATTTGGTTTTTTGCTCGCTTAATCGTATCTTTAACTTTGTTGAAGATAGGCTGCATCTCAGAAAATTCCAAAAAAATTTGGATTTTCATTCGATTTGCACTATCTCTGAACTTCGTTCGAAGATACTCCCGCTCGAAAAAACTCAAAAAAAATTTGGTTTTTTGCTCGCTTAATCGTATCTTTGCACTTTAGATACACTATTAACTATAATATTACAGCTATGAAAAAAAGTATTTTGGTATGTGTCGTAGCCCTTTTAGGCTTCGCTCAGGCCTCCGCTCAGGATTATGAGCGTGGCATTTTCAACCACTTGGGTGCTAACCTCAGTGTAGGAACCGAGGGTATCAGCATTGGTGTTGCAGCCCCTTGTACCGACTATCTGGAGTTCGGACTTGGCGTGAACTTTATGCCTGGCATCAAGATTAAGGGAGATGTTAATATTAATGCGGGTACAATTCCTATTGGACCAGATACTTACACATTTGATAAGCTAAAACTTGAAGGATCGATGTCCCGCACAACCTTTGATTTTAAGGTAAGTGCTTATCCTTTTGGAGCATCAAATGCATTTTTCCTCACTGCCGGACTCTCGTTTGGAGGAAAAGAGATAGTTAAACTTTCTGGTCATAATGATGAGGTTGCCCGCTTGTATAGAGAACATCCAGAATATACAGGTGTAATTTCTGCAGTCGTTGATGAATATGACATCAAGATTGACAGACAAGGTAATGCTGAGGGAGATATTCGTGTCAATGCAGTTCGTCCATACGTAGGCCTCGGTTATGGACGCCTTGTTCCCAAGAATCGTGTTGGTTTCCGTGTTGAATTAGGATGTCAGTTCATGGGCCACATGAAGGTTTACCAGAACGGCCAGCAATTGGATGTGGATAAAGCTATAAAGAAGGGTGATGATGATATCTCTAAGTTGATCGACAAGCTCACCGTTTATCCCGTGCTGAAGTTCACGTTGACAGGTCGCATCCTCTAAACACCAATTCATGAAAACTAATAACAACGAATATGAATAAAAACGAGAAATTTGTTATCACGATCAATCGTGAACTAGGCAGTGGCGGTCGCACAGTAGGTCGCAAATTGGCAGAGAAGTTAGGCGTAAAGTTCTACGACAAGGCATTGATCAAAACCCTTGTTGAGAAGTACGACCTGACCGTCGAAGAGATTGAGAAGATGAAGGGTCGCAGCCACTCTTGGTGGGCTGAAGCCATGCAGATGATGAGCGTTGCCCCAGGTGTGGCAGGCAGTTCCGAACTCTATGAGTACAGCATTTACAAGGCCTATCCGCCTACTACCGACGAGATGTTCGAGACGGAGACCAAGGTGCTGCAGGACATTGCTGCTGAAGAATCGTGCGTAGTGGCTGGTCGCAGTGGCTTCTATGTATTCCGCAATCATCCCAACCACCTGAACATCTTCATCCAGGCCACCATGCCCTTCCGTGTGGAGCGTGTGATGCGCAAGCAGAATGTATCAGAAGATGAGGCTCGCAAGATTATTAAGAAAATTGACGAGATGCGCGAGAACTATGTTACCAAGTATGCAGGCATCTCCCGCTACGACACCCGCAACTACGACCTCGTCATCACAGCTGATGGCAAGTCGGAAGACCAGATTGTAGACATTATCATGAAAGTGATTGGATAATAAAAATATGACGATAAAGTGTGAAAGTGTGAAAAAAGGTTGAAATAGTATTAATTTGCAAGCCAAGGTTATCAAATGCGGGTGTCTGATAAAAATTCAAGACACTCGCATTGATGTATGTCAAAAAGAGTATCGATTTTGCATATAAATGCTTGTAGGGTTGCAAAAAAGTATCTAATTTTGCACCTGGAAACAAAAAAGTTTCGAAAATCGTTATAGACTTCATAGGAAAATAGATATTTTTTTGATTTGTTTTAGTAGATTAGTTTTTAAGTAGTTTGTTTTCAAAATCGATTGTCGTGATGACAGTCGGTTTTTTTTTTGTCTTTGAGGTAAACCTCTAAAGTACTCACGTTCGAAAAACCTCAAATACATTTGGTTTTTTGCTCACTTAATCGTACTTTTGCAGCATGAAACGAAAACTAATCACATCACTGGCGCTCAGCGTCGTTATTTCTACCGCTTGTGCACAGACCAAGCGCATAGGCGATTACATTGAATCCACGCGTTATAGTACGGCCTCGAACACGGAGGTGCGCAGTCAACAGTATAGGCCTGAGGGTAGGGCATTCGTGACGGAGAATGGCAAGAACCGTTTTACCCGCGCGCTGTATGGCTCGCCTACCGATTGGCGATTGGAGACCAGCGACAGGCCCGTGTTTGCAGTGGCTAAGAAGAACTACCACAGGAACATCCGCATGAGGGTAGGGGGTGTGGCGCTCGACTCCACGCAGTACTGCAAGGCTGTCTATGAGAACGGCATGCGGAGCTACCTGTTGCGCGACGGGCGTTGGGGCCCTTCCACCTTATTATATATAGAGGTGGTGGCGCTGCCTGATGAGGAGGGTGCTGTGTGGCATCTTCGTGGCGAGGGCTTCCCACACGCGCTGGATGCTGAGGTGAAGGTGTGCGAGATAGCGCAGCCAAAGTTGCAGCGTAATGGCGACATCGGAGCGGACAAGCCTGGTGTGTTTGAGCCTGATGCTGAGGAGAAAGGATTGCAGATTTCGCCTGCCACCTATACGGACGACAAGCAGACGGAGGGTTATGTGGTCATTAAGTTGAACGAAGTGGCGAAGGTAAGTGCCCAGGAGGCTGCGCAGTTGTTCGTCAAGGCGAAGAACCACTTTGCGCAGTTGAGCAGTCGCATCCAGTTCAATACCCCCGATCCGTATATCAACACGCTGGGTAGTGCCCTCGTGCTGGCTGCTGATGGCGACTGGGACGGACTGACCTGGTTGCATGGCTGTATCGGATGGCGCATGCCCCTGGCGGGTTGGCGCGCAGGTTATCTGGGCGACGTGCTGGGATGGCAGGACAGAGCCATCAGTCACTTCGACGCCTATGCCAATAGTCAGGTGACGGACGTTGAGCCCAATATCCCTCATCCCACGCAAGACCCTGCCCAGCAGATGGCGCGCGCTGAGAAGAAATGGCACACGCAGATGTATTCCAATGGCTACATCTGTCGTAATCCCAATCGTAACGACCAGATGCACCACTACGACATGAACCTGAACTATGTCGATGAGTTGCTGTGGCACTTCCAATACGATGCCGACAAGGACTATATGCGAAAGATGTGGCCCCTGTTGCAGCGCCACTTGGCATGGGAGAAACGCAACTACGACCCCGATGGCGACCACCTCTACGATGCCTATTGCTGCATCTGGGCGAGCGATGCCTTGTATTACAGTGGAGGTGCCGTGACCCACTCGTCAGCCTACAACTATCGTGGCAATAAGTTGGCTGCCCGCATTGCCCAGCTCCTGGGCGAAGATGCCACACCCTACGAGCAGGAGGCGGAGGCTATCCTGAAGGCCATGAACCAGCGACTGTGGCTCGATAAGAAAGGCCATTGGGCTGAATATCAAGACCTGATGGGTGAACAGCGCGTCCACGAGAGTGCTGCTGTCTGGAGCATCTATACGCCCATTGATTGTGGTGCCTGTACGCCTGAACAGGCGTATCGGGCTACGCAGTATGTTGATAACGAAATACCGCATCTTCAAGCCCCAGAAGGCTTGAAGATAATCTCCACCAGCAATTGGTTGCCTTACTCTTGGAGCATCAACAATGTGGCTGCTGCTGAGGTGATGCACACCGCTTTGGCCTATTTCGAGGCTGGGCGCAACGAGGAGGGCTACCGACTGATGAAGGCCAACATCTTAGACCAGATGTACTACGGACAATCGCCTGCCAACTTCGGACAGGTGAGCCACTACGATGCTGCACGTGGCGAGTGTTATCGCGACTTTGGCGACTGCATAGGCATCTCGTCCAGAACGCTGTTGCAGGGGCTCTTTGGCATCATTCCACAGGCACTCTACGGACAGTGCATCCTGCGCCCGGGATTTCCACAGGACTGGGACAGTTGCAGCATCCATACGCCCTACATCGACTATCAGTTCACGCGCAAGAACGGTACGCTGCGCTTCGTCATCGACCAGCGATTCAGCGAGCCGCTGCAGATGGTGCTGAGGCTGAACATGGGCGAGGGGAAGTATCGCGACATCCAAGGCAGCAAGGCCTTGCACCAGGTCATCGAGGTGAAGGATATGTACAAGCCCCAGCGCATCGATAAGTTCTTCAATGCCAACGTGCCCGACATCTTCAACCAGGAGTATCGTTCGCCCCGTCCGCCCTATACCACGTTGCAGATTCCGCTGCAGGGCATTGGCGAGTGGTGCCATCCGCACTATAAGCCCGACATCAACGACAGCGTGTTCCGCTCGATGGTCAAGGATGGACAGTTCACCGTGGCTGGCATTCCCTTCCGCACCCCTCGCGAGGGCAGGAACATCATCTACACCTCGCTGTATGACAATTATCCCAACAGCGTCACCATTCCCCTCAGCGGACAGGCCACGAAGGCATGGTTGCTGATGGCTGGCTCTACCAACCACATGCAGTGCCATATCGACAACGGACTCGTCATTGCCCAATATCGCGATGGAACATCGGACACCCTGCGTCTGGTGAACCCCGACAACTGGTGTCCCATCGAACAAGATTTCTACATCGATGGCAAGGCGTTCCAGGCTCCGCAGCCCCGTCCCTACCGTGTGTCGTTGGGCACGGGTGTGGTGAGTCGCGACTTAGGCACAGCCTTGGGCATCGAGGGTGTCTATGGGCGAGAGATTCCTGGTGGTGCTGCCCAACTGCTCTGTCTGCCCCTCGACAGCAAGAAGAAGTTGAAGGCACTGACCCTCCGCACGCTGTCTAATGACATCGTCATCGGACTCATGGCTATCACGCTGGAGTGATTAATTCGACTTTCGAATTTTTAACTGAACACGAAGAAATGAAGAAACGAAGGGTAAACACCTTCTGAAGAGAATATTTCCACCCCCAAACGCTTCGTTTCTTCAAAGGACACGAAGCGTCTATATCAAGACTATGATGAACAAAATCTTCGTGCCTTCGTTTCTTCGTGTTCCATTAAAATCAAAAGGTTGTAAACTTCAGAAACTTGAGTTAATAATTCATAATGCATAATTTTTTTGTACCTCTGACTAACGTCGAAGGTACTCACGCTCGAAAAAACTCAAATAAATTTGGTTTTTTGCTCACTTAATCGTACCTTTGTGGTCGATTATGCAGAAGCTAGTTGAACTATACAAGCAATGGAAGGGCGAAGAGCCCCAAGATGTGGTGCGCCTCACTGCTGGAGGCAGCAATCGTGAGTATTACCGACTGACCGATAGTCAGGGTGTTAGTGTGGTAGGCTGCGTGGGTACCAGTCGTGATGAAAATCACGCCTTTGTCTATCTCGCCAAGCACTTTACCAAGAAGCAGTTGCCAGTGCCTGAGATACTGGCTGTCAGCGACGACGAGTTGCGCTATATCCAGACCGACCTGGGCAACACCTCGCTGTTCGATGCCATTCGTGGTGGTCGTGAGGCGGGTGGTCGTTACAATGTGAAGGAGGTTGACCTGTTGCGTCGTACCATCCGCGAACTGCCTAACATCCAGTTGAATGGTGCCGACGAACTGGACTTCGTCAATTGCTATCCGCAGCCTGAGTTCGACACCAATTCCGTCTTGTTCGACCTCAACTACTTCAAATACTGTTTCCTGAAGGCTACCGAACTCGACTTCCACGAAATGAAGCTGGAGGCCGACTTTCGCTTGTTGGCCAAGGACCTGACTTCCGAGCAGGACACGCAGGGTTTCCTCTATCGTGACTTCCAGTCGCGCAATGTCATGTTGGACAGCAATGGCAAGCCTTACTTCATCGACTTCCAGGGTGGTCGTCGTGGTCCGTACTATTACGACCTGGCCTCGTTCCTGTGGCAGGCTTCTGCAAAGTATCCGTATAAGGTGCGCAGAGAGCTGGTGTATGAATACTACCATGCGCTGAAACAATATACAGAGGTGCCACAGCCTCACCATTTCGTCGACCGCCTGAGCCTGTTTGTGCTGTTCCGCCTGTTGCAGGTGCTGGGCGCCTATGGTTTCCGTGGCTATTTCGAGCGCAAGCAGCACTTCATCGAGTCCATCCCGCCCGCTATCAAGAATCTGCGTGAGCTGTTGGACGAGCGCAACTTCCCCTATTCTTATCTGGTCGATGTGCTCGACAGGCTGACCAAGATGCCTAAGTTCCAGCAGGTGGAGGCCACAGCGATGCGTGCTGACGGACTGAAGACTACGGAGAAGAATCCCTATAAGCCCCACCCGCAGGATGGACCTGCCACGTTCTCCAAGTACGATGCACAGGGTCCGCTGGTGGTTCGCGTCTATAGCTTCTCCTACACCAAGGGCATCCCCGACGATGAGAGTGGCAATGGTGGTGGCTATGTGTTCGACTGCCGTTCTACGCACAACCCGGGACGTTACGAGCCTTATAAGAAGTTGACGGGACTCGACGAGCCCGTTATCCGATTCCTCGAGGACGATGGTGAGATTCTGACCTTCCTCGATTCCGTCTATAAACTGGCTGACAACCATGTGCGTCGTTACATCCAGCGTGGCTTCACCTCCCTCATGTTCAGCTTTGGCTGTACGGGTGGTCAGCATCGCAGCGTCTATTCCGCCCAGCACTTGGCTGAGCATATCCACGAACGCTTTGGCATCGAGGTGCGCATCTGCCATCGCGAACAAAACATCACGCAAATATTGGAAGCGAAATGAAACAAGCAATGATTCTGGCTGCAGGCCTTGGCACACGACTGAAACCGCTGACGGACACCATGCCCAAAGCGCTCGTTCCAGTGGGTGGCAAGCCCCTGTTGGAATGGAACATCCGTAAGTTGCAAGCCCAGGGCTACGACCGTTTCGTCATCAACATCCACCACTTCGCGCAGCAAATCCGCGACTATGTGGCGCAGCAGGACTATGCTCCGCTGGTGCATTTCAGCGACGAGACAAGCCAGTTGCTCGAGACGGGTGGGGGACTGAAACACGCCCAGGACCTCTTCAGCGACGAGGAGCCCATCCTCATCCATAATGTCGATATCCTCGACAATGTCGATTACGCCTGGTTCGCCCGTCAGCATCAGACTGACGAGGATGCCGTACTGCTGGTCAGCCAGCGCAAGACCAAGCGCTACCTGCTCTTCGACAATGCCATGCACCTCATGGGATGGAAGAACATCGAGACGGGCGAAATCAAGTCGCCCTATGAGTATGTGCGTCGCACAGGACTCTCGCAGCATGGCGAGCCCCTCAACATGTTCGCCTTCTCAGGCATCCATAGCTTCTCGCCCCGTCTGTTCCCCCTCATGGACCGCTTCCCCGACCGCTTCAGCATCATCGACTTCTACCTCTCCGTCTGCCATCGTTCGCATATTGTCGGGCTCGTTAAAAATGACCTTCGACTGATGGACGTAGGTAAGCTCGAAACCCTCGACCAGGCAGAAGATTTTCTGGCGTCCCTCTAGTAATCATAAAGCTCAAAGTTCAAAGCTCATAGTTCAAAGCTCAAAGTTCAAAGCTCAAAGTTCAAAGCTCAAAGTTCAAAGTTCAAAGATAAAACAATGCAAAAGATTATTATTCTCGATTTCGGTTCGCAGACCACCCAGCTCATAGGCCGTCGTGTCCGCGAACTCGACACCTTTTGCGAGATTATGCCTTACAACAAGTTCCCCAAGGACGACCCCGATGTCATTGGTGTCATCCTGAGCGGTTCGCCCTACTCGGTTCACGACCCTGAGGCTTTCAAGGTCGATCTGAGCCAGTTCGTAGGTCGCCTGCCCGTGCTGGGCATTTGCTATGGCGCCCAGTTCATCTCGCACACCCTGGGTGGCAAGGTGGAAAAGGCTGATTCTCGCGAGTACGGACGTGCCAACCTCCAGACGGTTGACGTCACCAACCCCCTGTTCCATGGTTTCGAACAGAACTCGCAGGTATGGATGTCGCATGGTGATACCATCACCGCCATCCCTGAAGGCTTTCACTGTATTGCCTCTACCAAGGATGTCAAGTATGCGGCGTATGCCTCAGATTCGTGTAATTCGTGTAATTCGTGTTCAAAAGTTTTTGCGGTTCAGTTTCACCCCGAGGTTTACCACACGCTTCAGGGTAAGCAACTGTTGAAGAACTTCGTTGTCGACATCTGCGGTTCCAAGCAAGACTGGAGCGCTGCTTCGTTTGTCGATACCACGGTGGCTGAACTGAAGGCGCAGTTGGGCAACGATCGCGTCATCCTGGGTCTCTCAGGTGGTGTCGATTCCAGCGTGGCTGCTGTCCTGTTGAACAAGGCCATTGGTCAGCGTCTCACCTGTATCTTTGTCGACCACGGCATGCTGCGCAAGAACGAGTTCCAGCAGGTTATGGACGACTACAAGGTCTTAGGTCTCAACGTGATTGGTGTCGATGCCTCCGAGAAGTTCTTTGGCGACTTGGCAGGCGTTACCGACCCAGAGCAGAAGCGTAAGATTATTGGTCGCGACTTCGTCGAGGTGTTCAATGCTGAGGCTCGTAAGATTACCGATGCCCGTTGGCTTGCCCAAGGCACCATCTATCCCGACCGCATCGAGTCGCTCAACATCACGGGTAAGGTCATCAAGAGCCACCACAACGTGGGTGGACTGCCTGAGGAGATGCACCTGCAGTTGTGCGAGCCCCTGAAGTGGCTGTTCAAGGACGAGGTACGTCGCGTAGGTCGCCAGATGGGCATGCCCGAACATCTCATCACCCGTCATCCCTTCCCCGGTCCTGGCTTGGCTGTCCGCATCCTGGGCGACATCACTCCCGAGAAGGTGCGCATCCTGCAGGACGCTGACGATATCTTCATCCGTGGACTCCGCGAATATGTCGATACCGATGGCGAGACCCTGTATAATAAGGTATGGCAGGCAGGCGCTATCCTGCTCTCCACCGTTCGCTCCGTGGGTGTCATGGGCGACGAGCGCACCTACGAACATCCCGTAGCCCTGCGCGCTGTCACCTCTACCGATGCCATGACTGCCGACTGGGCCCATCTGCCTTACGACTTCATGGCGAAGGTCAGCAACGAGATTATCAACAAGGTGCGTGGCGTCAATCGCGTCTGCTACGACATCTCATCAAAACCACCTGCAACTATAGAATGGGAATGAAACGTATCAAGAATTGGGTGATGACCGCCACCCTCATCTGCGGTCTGAGTGTATTGTCATCGTGTAAGACTGCACCTGCAGCAGCAGGGGTGTCTAGTACTGAACTCATCCGCACCTCGCAGAGCTGGGACGGTGTAGAGCTGCCCGACTACTTCAAGGGCCGTCCGGAACTGGTGGCTGTGAAGTATGTGTTTCCTGCTGGCAAGAAGCTGGGCTGGCACCACCACGTAGCCATGAACTATGGCGTACTGGTGCAGGGCGAGCTGACCATCATCGGACAGGATGGCAAGACGAAGGTTGTGCATGAGGGCGAGGCTGTCGTAGAGATGGTAGGCACCATCCACCATGGCGAGAACCGTGGCAAGAAGGACTGTATCCTCTACATGTTCTACCTCTCGCAGAAAGATCTGCCCCTGGCCGTACAGCATCCTAATATTCCTTTGGAATAATCATTGGGTCCCCCGTAACAACAATAAAGGGAGCGCACCATCTTGATGGATGCGCCCCCTTTCTTACATCTTCCTTCTTCCCTCTTACATGGGAATCGGTCCATGTCCCATACAACTCGTGGTTGTGATGGCCGTCAGGAAGGCTGTGAGAGCGGCTACTATCACCTTCACCGCTACCTCAACAATACGATTCGTCTTCATAAACTTCAACGTTCTTAGACCTAAAGGTCAAAGCGACCAAGGTCGATTACAAAGTTCAATGTTCAACGTTCAAAGTTCAACGTCTTAGTTCTGCCCCAGGCCACCGCCTGAGCTGCCTCCGTTGTCACCACCGGTGTTGCTGTTACCACCCTGGTTCTGGCTACCGCCATTCTCCGTAGATCCGTTCTCTCCGTTACCCGTAGATCCGTTCTCAGGGTCCTCCACCTCTGCGTCATCGTCGCTGGTCACGCGCTTCACCTCGTTACCGTTGCGGTCGTAGCAGGTGATGACGATGGCGGTGTTCTTCAGCTCGTCCTTCAGATCCACATCGGGAGTGAAGATGATGCGACGACTGGTAATCAGGTTCGACTTCACCTTGTTCACGTCCTCCACAGACTTGCTTCGCAGTCCGAATCGCATGGTTCCCAGTCCGGGCAGTGCCACGCTGTGACCTTCGGTTGCCCATGCCTTAATCACTTCGCCAGCTGCATCCCAGCAGGCCTGCATCACACCCTGGCTCACACCGCTGCGCAGGGCAGCCTCCTTGATCACCTTCTTCTGGTTCAGGCTCGAGTACTGTTCAGGCGACATCACGTAGCGATAAACGCCAGCATCGTTCGGGTCCTTGGTAAACTTCAGCTTCTTCTCAATTGCTTTTACTTTCATTGTCATAGTTTTAATCTCCTCTTAGTTTAGTTTTTGTTTAATTTTTTAATCTTTTAATTTTTTATTTTTTTAATCTTCCTCGTCTCCATTCGCGACTTCTTTTTTACGCTCTGGGCAGGCCGTAAATTTTGCCAGGCCTGAAAGCAAATTTTTGGTGCCCTGCGCTCCAATTCCATCGTTCCTATTGACAATGCAAAGGTACGAATAATTCATAACTCCTGCAAATAAAAGTGCCAAAATCCTACTTTTTTTACCCTCTATTTTTGCCCTAATTTTGCAAGAAATTAAATGCATGAATTGAGCACCAGGAAAAGACACACAGTGATACATAGTTTTGGACTTTTGGACGTGGACGTTTGGACGTTAAGGTGTTTTCGAAAAGTTCAAGAAGAAAGCAATACTTATATATATAATATATTATATATATAAGTATTAAATATATTAACAATTAATTCTTTACATTCCCTATTTTTGCCCTATTTCCCAACCGAGAAAAAAATATTGGCTTAACGTCCAAACGTCCACGTCCAAATGTCAATTTCCTTATATATTGATCGTACATCATCGTTCTTGATTGACAGTGCGTTTATTGATGCGGTGAGTGACAATGAGCATGACTGCAGTTAGCAAGACAATAGCGGAAATAAGCACCAAGAAATAGACGTATGATCCATGGTCGCGATGGAGAAGCAAAACCGTTACAGATGCGGCAACAGTTGCCATCACTCCCAAATGTAACAGCATGACAACGACAAATCGCCACAGTGTGCTCCACCAACCGTAACCGAAGAGCTGGCGGTAGGTGATGTACATATAAATCAGCCAGAGCCAGAGCTCGATATCCGAGTTCCAGTAGCCCAAGAAGCTTAAGAGGAGACTCTATACGCTCAGGAATACCTGCAGGAAGAATCCCTCAGGCAATGTGTGGCGCGGATAGCCCGGGGCGAAGCGGAACACCAGCCACGTGGGCAGGATATAGAGCGACTGGTAGAGCAGCGTGGCCCAGCTCTTCTGGGCATTGATCCATGCCATGACGCTGTCTATCTTCTCGTCTTTGAAATGCATGCTGATGACGTTGTTCTCCAGATGGAAGACCGACTCGAAGATTACCACCGATAGACAGACGAGGACCAGCATCTTAACGGGCGGGAACGACACCTGGCGATGGCCGCTTATATAGTCGCGCACCAGATAGCCCGGACGCCCCAGCAGCTGTACGAGCGTATAGCCCAGCGAGCGGGAGTCTAACCCCCAGAGGAGGGTGATGCTCTTTCGGATGGAGCGCCACCCCACACGACCCACCTCGGTACGCTGGCCGCAGCGCGGACAGAAATTGTCGGAAAACTCCGTGCCGCAGTTATGGCAATGCCGCACTTCACCCTCATGCCGGTTGACATAGCGCGGCTCAGCCTGCTGCCAGCGGCAGAAACGGTGATAATATTGTATTAACTGCTCTTTGTTCATAAGATTTCTGGCATAAACGTCAAATGTTACTAAATGTACTCCCTGAGAGCTGACACGACGGAACCACAGCCCGCCATCCGAGCTGCAAAGTTACAAAAAGTCGAGAGCAATACAAAACATATTTACTTGTTTTTTATTGCCGAGGCGCAGTAACTTCGATATCACAGATGTCAAAGTTACGAAAAAAGTCTGTAACGAAAGACGGAATTTGGAGAATTAACGCAGAAAACTTCTGCTTGGGGTGAAGGTGTGGTCAGACAATTATCTGATTATATCCGAATGAAAGACCCCACAGCAAGAGGATGGAGTTATCGTACACTGTATAAGATGGTGCAATTGTATGACGCTTACTCTGCTGCGTCTTTTGCAGATTTATTAACTCAAACAGACATGTCTAAGTATGGTGAGATTGTGCCATTTGAAACGGCACAAAATGGAGGATGACATAATTGTGAAACATGACCTGTCCCTATGCTTCAAGGGATTAACTATTTTTTGCACATAATAGTGGGGTGACAATTAGGTCAGTCCATTATTTTTTTTTAATTTTGCGTCCGCAAAAAAATAGTATGGATAAAACAGGTGAATTAAATATTCTGGAGAACCTGGAACGAAAGATGGGGGCGTTGGGGGGTAGCAGTTGCCTGATGTCGCTCAACATGATGAGCCTGAGCATGACGATAGATGTATGCCGGACAGCCCGTTACTTCGAGTTGCTTTTGGACCAATGGCAAGAGTGCTTGCCTTTGGGAGATGCGCGTGACGTGAATTTCTCATCTTGGGGTGGTAAGATATGGGATATGATGAAGGAGGTTCATAGGGTTTATAGCTTACACAATGTGTCCTTGAATCTTTATGAGTATGAAGCAGAGAGCTATGTCAATTTCAAGGAAGAACAACAGCAGGTGGGCATCTATGAGGCAACCATCAGGCCAGTACAACTTATCGAAGCTGACAACGTGCCAGTCATCCTAATCTGTTCGCTGCGTGAATTAGCAGAAGTATTGCTGGAGATTTCTGAGTTTCTAAACTCTCCTACAGAGGAGCAAATAGCAGTATCGTTTCAGAAGTGGTCTGAGAACTACAAAAAGCACTACCAGCGCTCATGTGCCAATAGATACAAGCGGTGGAAGATTCAGTATTCTACACGCACGTTGAAAAAACACGTGCAGGAGAGAATAGCTAAGGAAACAGAGGAATTCAAGAGGCTGTTTGTCAATGATGACGAGTTTGAACAGGTGTTTGATGTAGAGCAACGGACTATCGACTTAGACGGTTTGTCGCGTTTCCTGTTTACTCATGCTGAGCGCTTTGGCGTGTCATTCATTGATGATCGTCCGATGTTCAGCAAAGAGTTGCTGCAGTTGTTTAACTTTATCGAGCTATGGAAGCTTATGCAGGCAGATATGCAGTCGCCCAAAAAGCGTGCGGAGCAAACTGCTGTGATCAAAGACGAGATAGAGGAAAAAGTGATGGAGACTGTTAAGAAGGTGGAACAGTTGGTAGTTCAGGACTGGAGCAAACACGCCAATGTTCTTTGGAAGAAGATATACAGGACCTTCAAGGCAGAAATTTCGAAGGCTGGGCCTCATGAGAAGTTCAAAGAATACAGCAAGAAAACGGTGTATTGTATCATTGGCCACCTGAAGTCGAAAGGGGTGTATAATAAGACAGCGACCAACGTCGAGGTAACCAAGTTGTTGGAGGGCTGTAACAACGGAATGCGTAAATACGTGAACAATGGTTTGCAAGAATTGGAGCCAGCGTTGCAGGAGCGTCTGAAAGTTTTTATCCACGAGGAAATGAAGCATATTGCCTGATGAGATAGGTGATAGTTGAAAGATAGTTGCGTGATAGTTGACATGTTCAATTATCACGTTTTTTTGTTTTATGCCTGTTTCGGGTCTGATAGATAAATGATAGTATCTTCCCGTAAGGTAGTTTGTTCTCATCTTTTCTCCTAACTACCTTTGCTCTCGAAATCAGTTGGAACAGGTCTCGAGAAACACCCAAGTACGCTGGTTTCGCGTGAACATTATTAATTAATAAAATTACAATTATGGCAAAGAAAATTTATTTAGTTGATTCAACAGGTTATGATTTCTTTATCTGTGAATTTGAAGGTATGGGTTCTGACAACAGACCTCGACTGACGATTATGACGCCAGGAAGACCAGTAGAGAACTTCCTGACGCATCTGGACTATTATGGTGAAGATTATAAGGACT
>Ga0310695_10002194_pt1 | contig 42096 bp, 28 predicted proteins | sample RumenRJG_04DNA_FD_203882 | JGI IMG/M metagenome (GOLD analysis project Ga0310695, IMG submission 203882) | Bovine rumen microbial communities from Lethbridge, Alberta, Canada - RJG_04 (v2) (version 2) | ecosystem: Host-associated > Mammals > Digestive system > Stomach > Rumen | place: Canada... | reverse complement strand
CGCACATGGCCTATGCCGTGACCTGTGGTATCGCCTCGCGTGTGGCACTGGTGGAAGAGAACTGGAGCAAAGCTCTCGAACTGGCCAAGGAAGCCATCGACAACAGCGGTTGCAGCGTGCAGCCCGTAGCCGCCATTACCGGCATGAACAGCGTTGGCTACAACGACGTGATGTGGGGTGCCAAGATCAAGAGCGACCAGGCAGGTATGTATGCCAGCTTCTTCGCACACATGGATCCCGCTGTGGCCTATGCAGCCCGCGCACCGAAGCAGATTTCCAGATGGCTTTACAACAAGATCGACGAAAACGACCAGCGCCGTGCTTGGTGGAATCCCGACGAGAACTACTTGCAGAAGAAATTCTCGTTCTCTAATGTCTCCACATGGGAAGGCGACTACGTATGGATGCGCGTGGAGGAGATGTACTTCAACGCTGCTGAGGCTGCCTGCCGCTTGGGCGATGAGGCCCAGGCCAAGAACTATCTGATGGCTGTAATGAGCCAGCGCAATCCCAACTATACTTGCGACAAGACGGGTACGGCTCTGGGCGCACTGACCACCGACGAGACAGGCTCGCTACTCGAGGAAATCCTTATCCAGAAACGCATCGAACTGTGGGGTGAGTTCGGCCGCACGTTCGACATCCGTCGTCTGAAGCAGGGATTCCAGCGTACCAGCGATCAGGGATGGCCCGACGGTCTGCTGTTGGTGAACAAGAACGGCACTCTCCGTCCAACAGCCAACCCCGACAACTACATGTGGGTGCTCACTATTCCGCAGGCTGAGTTTGATGGAAACATCAACATGACGGTCGACAAAGACCAGAACCCCGCCGGCGACGAGTAAACGCTTCAAACTAAATTATTAACAAACCAAAATGAGAATCGATATGAAGAAATATATTTTTGGATTGGCACTCATGGCAGGGTTCTTCCTGACATCGTGCGACACCGACAACGAGGGCGCCATCTATAATCCTTCATGGCAGAACATTTCATTCGAGAAGGCAAATGCCAATCAGTTGCTCACTCAAGATGCGACATTGAGCATCCCCGTCCGTCTGATTCGCTCAAACGTCAGTGAGACTTACACGGCCCACTATTCGTTGACGTCGGAACAGGAAGGCATATTCACCGATAACGGTGGTGGCCAGGTGACTTTCGAAAAGGGAAAGAACGACGCCATCGTCACCCTGACAGCCAACAACATGCAAAAGGGTACACTTTATGAAGCAACGCTCACGCTGAGCGATGCCGACAAGGCTCAGGCCGACACCATCACCAATGGTGCTATTACGGCAACAAAGATCAGCGTGATGTGCGACTACGTCTGGGTGGATGCAGGCACCTGTACCTTCACAGACTTTAACTTCATTGAAGATGAAAACGGAGCAACAGCTGAAAATATTCCCATCATCAATGGACAAGGTTCGAATGTATATCGCATCCTTCGACCGCACTACTATGTCTATAAAGATGATGATTTCGCGACTGATGCTGCCAACATCGAGTTCTATCTGAACGACGACAACAGCATCAAATTGCCGGCAGGAACTTCGGCTTATCTCGCAGGTTACTATCTCTACATGGACTATGGCGACTATGCGTCTTACTGCTTCGTTGAGCAGGATGGCAACACCTACAAGGTGAACCACCTGTTGCTCTCTGGCTCGAACCTCTACACAGGCTCATTCAGCTTCACCTGGAACAGATAGACATCTGTCAAGAACGGACAATCGTATTTAGCATTCAATATGCCGTGAAAAACGAGCGGGTTCCCTTTCACCAGGGAACCCGTTTTATTTTATAAAAAACGCATACAAAAGGCTTTGATTTAGAAAAAAATATGTACTTTTGCACAAGCATTCATTATGATTACACATCTAATCAGACTTAACGAAAGAAAGGAGAACAAACATGAGCCCACAAGAACAGAGAAATGAATTGTTAGGCACACGGTTGGTGAAAAACCTCAACCGACGCAACATGGAAGCCTACTATTGTGCTACAGCTGGCGAAGCCGCCCAAAAAGTATTGTCGCTAATTGAAGATGGAAACAGCGTGACCTGGGGCGGTTCCGTGACACTGCGCAGCATGGGCTTGCCCGACCTGCTGCGCCAACGTGGCACATTAGAGGTACTCGACCGTGACCTGGCGCAATCGCCCGAGGAGACGCAAGCCATCTATCTGCGTGCCTTTTCGTCTGATGTCTACCTGACCAGTGCCAATGCGTTGTCGGAAGACGGCGTGATTGTCAACGTTGACGGCAATGGCAACCGTGTGGCTGCCATTACTTGGGGACCGAAAAAAGTAATCTTTGTGATAGGTCTGAACAAGGTGACACCGACTGTTGAGACCGCTTTGGCACGCGCCCGCAGCACGGCATCGCCCATCAATGCGCAGCGATTCGACATCAAAACGCCCTGCCACACTGATGGCATCTGCCACAACTGCACCTCGCCTGACAGCATCTGCAGCTATGTGCATTTCCTCCGCAACTCGCGGCAGAAGGGCCGCCACGTGGTGGTTCTCGTCGGCGAGGACCTCGGCTATTAACCGATTTTTGTGCAGACAAGGTAGGTGACCACGATTTGCAACAGCAATCCCGGCCAACCTATCGTGAAGTCGCTGACGGTGGCAACGATGTCGCCCGTGAGCGCCCACTCCCCTATTCCACCGATGATTTCAGCTGCCAGTACGACACCAACAATCAGCGGCAGTGTAGCTTTGCGGAAATACTGGGCAGTAAGCCCTGCGGCAAGTGCCAACACGACGAGTTTCAACATCATCACCTGCAACACGCCCCAAGCGGGCATGCCTGTCAGATAGTGGTTGAGCAGGGGCGAGACCACCGCTGCCAATAGGGCGACTTTCCATCCCAACTTATACGCTCCAGCCAGGATGACCAGCGAGAGGGGCGCAAAGATGATGCCGCCCTGCGGAATGAGGTGTGCCACCAGAGGCAGCACGAGATTGCAAACTACGAACAGCGCGGCCCACAGATAGGTCCTCACTTCGTTGTAATTCAAGCAATAGAGTTTTGCGTTTGTTTCCATATAGTTTCGTTTTAGTTGATGAATCTTTAGGAGAGAGGAGAGCATCCCATCTTCCTGCATTCCATGAACAGGCATCCGGCGAACACGGCCTCAACCACAACCATCGCGGCTGACAGCACTGCGGGTGTGGTGATGAGCCCGAGAATGAGGGAAAAGATGGGAATGAATATGGAAAAGGCCATGTAGCTCTTCGACCGGTAGAGCCAACTGAAAGGCATGAGATGGGCACCGAAGACCATAGCATACACCATGACCATCTTCTCAGGAACTGCCGCAAACACCCACATCACAATGAGAATGTAGAGTATTTGGTTGACGGAGAACAGGATGCCTGCCTTGGTCAGCGGGTTTCCCTTACCTTCAAAGTCGATTTTCAGCAGTTTCGACAGCCCCCACGCCACGGGGAAGAGCACCGCCGAACAACAGAACGTGAACAGGTTCTTAGGTTCGATGTTCATGCCCGTAAGGTGGACAACGAGAATCAACGCCCATATCAGGACAGAAGCAATGATGAAGTGCAAACCTTTCTTCTGGCGGGCGGCACAGTCATTTCTCAAAGCATTTAATTCTTTTTCCATCGGTTTTACTTAAGATATCGTTTGGGACGGACCAGCATATCCGCCCGCTGATGTTGTATCGTTTTTTAGAAAGCGATATTCACTCCACTCATGAAAGTGGCACGCGGCATAGGATAGCCGAGATTAATTTCATAGCTTTGCGCCAACAGATTCTCACCCCGCAGCCAAAGCGAAAGCCCACGAACGAGCTGATAGCTGACGGTGGCATCGAGCAGGCAGAAGCTTTCTTTCACGTCGTCGGCCGACTGTTCACCCACAGCCGTATAGAGTCCATCGATGTATTGCAGCCCGGCATTCAGCATCCATCGGCCCTGCCGATAAGCAGCACCGAGGAAACCCTTGTACTCAGGAGCGGCAACGACAGCATGGTTCATGTGAAGGAAAGAGTGGTTGGTGGTGAGGGTCCAATGCTTGTCGAGTCGCCATTCCGCTTCCAGTTCCGCACCGTAGTTCTCAATCTTTCCCGTGTTCACATTCTTCCGCTCAATGGTTTGAATCATGTTGTCGCCATTCAGGTAGTACAAGTTCACGCCATAGCTGAACCTCCCAGGGCGATGCCGCCACGAGAGTTCATAGTTCCAGATGCGTTCAGGTTCCAGCTCTTCGTTCGACGGCGGATAGAGATACATCTCGCGCATGGTGGGGTTGCGGAATCCCTTGCTCACCATAGCCTTGATTTCGCCTGTAGTAATAGGCCTCACCACAAGTCCTGCCTGCGGAATCCATTCTGTGCCTACCACCGAATGATGGTCTACACGGAGGCCAGCATCTATGGTCAGCCAACTGCCAAAATCCTGCCGGAAATCCACATAGCCGGCTATCTCGTTGCGATACGAGCGACCGCTCTGCTTGTTGGGCGTGTCTAATGTTTCGCCTGTCTGTTTCGAGGTGTAGTAGGCACGACCATAGATGTGCTGGTAGTCTATACCTGCGGTCAGGCGGTTACCCGTGAAGAGCTGGGCGCTCTGATACCACGACACGCCAGTCAGCGCATCTTTCGAACGGAAGAACCGTTGCGTGGGGTTGTCGGGATTGGCTGTTCCGTCGTCAATCTTATGCCGTCCGAAGTTGGAATACACACTCAGGCTGCCACTTGTCCGGTCGTAATGATTTTCCAAAGCAGCCGTCACGACACCGCGCGTTATCCATTGGTCGGCGTCATAGAGCGGACTGCCAACCGTTCCCGGATGCGAGGCGTTGAAGTGCGAAATGTCAACATCGGCATAGACATCCCAGTGAGCACTCATTTCGTAGCCTATCTTGGCATAGCCGCCATACTGCTCAAAGCCCATCCGCGGACGGTGGTTGTCGGTTCGGGCGTACTGGCCGGATACGGTCGACGAGAACCGTCCTTGGCGTATTTGATTGGTGGCCTCGGCCTGAAAGGTGCCATAGCTGCCTGCGCCTAACATCACATGGGTAGAGACATCATTGCGGCTGACAGGTCGGCGGGTGACAATATTGAGTACGCCGCCCAAGGCATTGCTGCCATAGAGCACTGAGGCAGGTCCGCGCAGCACCTCCACGCGCTCGGCCATCAGCGTCTGATAGGTGTCGCTGATGGGGTGACCATAGATGCCGTTGTACTGTGGGTGGCCGTCAATCAGCACCAACATCTGCCCTGTGCCACCACTGATGCCGCGCAGGTTGATGCCCCCGGCAGCACCGCCCGAAACGCCATAGCCTAACATCGAGCGGCTGGTGACCATCAGTCCCGGTACTTGCTGCATCACTGTGGGCAGCACATTTGGCTGTCGGCTTGCCGTGAGCTTGTCGCGCCCGACGACGGTGACCGTCATCGGCAGATGGCGCACGTCCACGGCATTGCGCGAACCCGTCACCACCACCTCATCCAATTGATAGGTGGTGGAGTCGTTATCCTGGGCATTTGCTGTGAAGCATACACAAGCCAAGAACAAGACAAAAAGTTTCCTTTGCATAAGTATTGCCTGTTATTGAACAAATGGTTTCAGGCCTTTCACAGCATCAGCAGCCGTGATGCGACGCCCTCCATTATCGAGGTCGATGAGCACATAGCGATCGTTGCCCATGCCCAGTTCCTTCATATACGACAACTGGCGCAGACCAAGGCGGCTCTCTATGCGCTCCAGCATGTCGTGATGCTCCTCGGCTGTCATCGCGTAGATAATGTCTACACAGGCTTGATCGATGGCCAGGATGTCGGTAGAAGAGAGGATGCCGACATTGGGAGTCACCACGGGCTCTGCCAAGACGCCCTCGCAGTCGCACGATACCGACATATTGCGCATGACATTCACATACGTGACGTGCTCGCCGAAGAAGTCAATCGACGCCTTGGTCGACTCCGTCATACGCTCCATGAACTCTTCCTGGGCGATGTCCCACTGGTCGGGCTGTCCCGGTGTGGTATGGATCCAAGCCTTGCCCACGCGTCCGTCGGCGCAGCCGATGCCGATGTTCTTGTTCGATCCGCCGAAGCCGCCCTGCGTATGGCCCTTGAAATGCGTCAGCGCCACCATCGAATCATAATTCTTCAGGTGACTGCCCACCGACATTTCCTTGAACCATTTACCGCCAACGACGGGCAAGAGTGCCGTCCCCTCTTCGTCGAGGATGTCCACGGGGCAGAACGTCCAGCCGTTCACCTCCAGCGTCTGGCGGTGCTGTTCGGTGGTGTAGCGGTCGCCTTCGTAGTAGGTATTGGTCTCCATGATGTGTGCATCCGGAAGGTCCTTGCTCATCAAGGCCTTCACCCATGCACTCGGGATGATGTTCGGCCCATTCTGCTCACCCGTATGGAGCTTCACGCCCACACGTCCTTCTATTTTTCCACACACCTGCTCATAGGCCTTGATCAAGCCTTCGGCAGAGAGATTACGGGTGAAATACACGACCGACTCGTTGCCGGTCCGCTCTTCATAGGCCACATATTTGTTGCCGTCCGTGCCAGGCACGGGTTGCTGATTGTTTACTTGTGCTGTCATCATATTGCTTGAAATCATGCCAAACAAAGCGGCGAATATATACTTTTTCATTTTCAAAGGTTATAAAACAGGTTACTCGTAATGGCGGATTCGCATGTCGATGCCCTCTGCTTTAAGCAATTGGGGAATTGCGCTCACATCCGTTTGTCCGTAGTGATAGGGGAAAAGCACCTTCGGCTTCACCATCTTGGCGGCCCGGATGAGTTGCTCAGGAGTCATCGTATAAGGCTGATTGCATGGCAAGAAAGCAATGTCGATATCCTTGATATCGGCCATCTCAGGCACATCCTCCGTGTCGCCGGCAATGTAGATGCGCACCCCGTCGATGGTGAGTACGAAACCATTGTCGCGCCCTTTGGGGTGGAACTGCGTGTGCCCTTCCGTCGTGTTATATGCCGGGACGGCCTCCACGGTGATGTCGTCGGCTATCTGCAGTTTGTCGCCATTGGCCATCACCTGTCCACGGCCCAGCATATCGGCACACCGCCGATTGGTGATGAGCTGCGTCTTGTCGGCAGAAAGCAGGGCGATGGCCTCTTTGTCAAAGTGGTCGCCATGCTCATGAGTCACCAGGAGATAGTCGGCCTTAGGCATGGAAGCATAGTCGATGGTCTTGCCGCCCAACTTCGTCACAGGGTCTATTTCTATCTCCTTGCCATCGTACTGCAAGCGAATGCTGGCATGAACCAGGGCATGGAACTTCAGCGTCTTGCCGCTCTTGGTCTGAAACACGTCGGTTTCGTACTGATCGGTGGTTACAGGCATCCCGGCTTCCTTCCAGGCCATGATGCCACCCTTGAGGTTTACGGGGCGATAGCCCTCTGCTGCCAATAGACCCGCAGCCGTTGCCGACCGCCTTCCACTACGGCAGTAGACGGCTATGGTCTTGTCTGCAGGCAACACCGCCTTCGCTTTCTCCACGAAATCATTCTGCCGTACGTCGATGTTCACGGCATTCTCCAGATGGCCTTCAGCGAATTCTTCTGCCGTGCGCACGTCGAGCACCACAACTCCCGGCTCCTCAATCAGTCCGGAAAAGCCTTTCACATCCATGTTTTCATAATCTTGCTGACCACAAGCAGAGGTCAATCCGAGTGAGGCCAGCAAGCAAGTCAAAATCTTCTTCATTCCTATTTCTTTTTTAGTAAACTGTGCAAATATACATGATTCGCGGCAGATACACAAGTATTTTTTCCCTTTTTTTCTTTACATTGAATAAAAAAACAACATTCTTCGCACAAAATGAAATAATTTGATTAACTTTGTACGTCGAAAAAAAACATATCTGTCACTTCACCCTTATGAGTATCCTCCCCTACACATCAGCCGGACTGCTCCCCCTCATGGCTCTTCCTTTGTCAGCGCAGGAGCGCCCCAACATCCTCTATATCATGTGCGACGACATGGGCTACGGCGACCTGTCGTGCTACGGACAACGGCATTTCACCACGCCAAACATCGACCGGCTGGCGGCACAAGGCATGCGTATGACATCAGCCTATGCGGGGAGTCCCGTGTCGGCTCCTTCGCGCGCCTGCTTCATGACGGGGCAGCACACGGGGCACACCCATGTGCGGGGCAACAAGGAATATTGGCACGGACAGGTGGAATACGGACGGAATCAGGACTTTGCCGTCGTCGGACAAGAGCCTTACGACACGTCGCAACCTATTTTTCCAGAGATACTGAAAGCAGCCGGCTATCGCACAGGTATGTTCGGCAAGTGGGCAGGAGGCTATGAGGGCAGCCCGTCGACCCCCGACAAGCGCGGCATTGACGAGTTCTACGGCTACATCTGCCAGTTTCAGGCTCACCTGTATTTCCCCAACTTCCTCAACCGCTTCAGCCGCTCTATGGGCGACACCTGCGTCGTGCGTGAGATGCTGGAACAAAACATCCTGCATGAGATGTATGGCGACGACTATGCAAACCGCCAGCAATATAGTGCCGACCTCATTCACCAACGCGCCTTAGAATGGTTGCGACAGCAGGAGAAAGACAAGCCCTTCCTTGGCATTTTCACCTACACCTTGCCGCATGCCGAGCTGCGCCAGCCCGACGACTCTCTGCTACAGGCGTTCCGCGGAAAGCTATTGCCCGAACGTGCATACCGCGGCGACAAACCCTCGCGCTACAATCCCACACAAGAAGGGCATGCCCAGTTCGCGGCCATGATTACGCGCCTTGACGCACAAGTGGGCGAGATTATGCAACTCTTGGAAGAACGCGGACTGGCAGACAACACGGTGGTGATCTTCACCAGCGACAACGGCCCGCACGAAGAGGGAGGTGCCGACCCTGAATACTTCAACCACGACGGCAAGTTTCGCGGGCTGAAGCGCAGCACCCACGAAGGCGGCATCCGCATTCCTTTTATTGTCCGTTGGCCAGGCCACGTCCGTGCGGGCAGCGAGAGCGACCTGCCGTTTGCTTTCTACGACCTCCCGCCGACGTTCTGCGACATGGCAGGGATTCATGAAATGCCGGAATATGGTTTGCGATTCAAAAAGGGACAAATCATGAATCGCAAATCAGAAAGCGCCAAAAGCTTTGATGGCATCAGCATCCTGCCGACGCTCATCAGCAAAGGCCATCAGCGAAAGCACGACCATCTCTACTGGGAGTTTCACGAGACCGACATGCTCGGCGTGCGCTATGGCGACTGGAAACTGGTGGTCAAGCACGGCAAACCCGCTCTCTACGACCTCGCTACCGACCCGCACGAAGACCATGACCTGGCCGAACAACATCCCGAATTGGTAGGGAAACTCGTTCAGAAAATCTACAGCGACCACACCGACAGCCCACTCTTCCCCGTCACGCTGCCGCCAAAAGAATAATGATCGCAGCTCAATCGAAATGGAAATGGAATTCCAGCTTCGCCCCATTCACGCTGGTGAAAATGCCATTGTAGCCCTGCACGTATTTCGTCTCGCCGTCGCCCATATCGAGTTCAGCCTCTTCGAACGTGCCTTCGAACTGTCCGATATACTTGTCGGCGAGGTAGGCATCGATGATACATAGGCCTGTACTGGGGTTGTAGGAAACGAGTTTCAACTGTCGGCGTTCGCCATACTCCTTTCCCTCGCCCATGTTGTAGGGAATATAATTGCCGGTCATCCCGTTCATGTCAAACAAAAATCCCGTTTCGCCCACATTTCCCCACATGCCCATATAGACGGGAGTCTGCAATTTCACCTTGTCGCCGATAGCCGATGGCGGCACCAATTCCACATCGCCTTTCTTGATGAACAGATAGTCGTGGGCTGTTATCAAGACATAATACCCCTCTATTTCATCATAATTGTCGGCGATGACGGTGCCTTTCTCGACGGTGGTAAACAGCGGATAGTCGCCCGCATCGTCGACGTAGTTCTCGCCGTAGATGGGCATACTCTCGCGATTGGCCACGAGCACATGCTTGCCCGTGCCGTCGTACCACGTCTGCGTTGCTAAGTATTTGTTGTAGACCCAGCCCGTGACCTCGCCTACGCTCACCTTGCTCCACTTCTCTCCATTCTCGCGAAGCACTCCGCTTCCTAATCCGTGGAACAACATCCAGAGTTTTCCCAACACCTTACCGCTGTTCGACGGCTGCGACCTGATGTTCAGGAAACCATCGTCGGAGGTGGCGTAGACCACGGTGAACACATCGGGTGCCTGCGCCCGGGCACTTCCCATGCCCAGCATCATCAATAAAGCCACGAGGGCGAACATTCTCTTTTTCATACCGATTCTATCTTTGAGTCAACTTAAACGCATGTCCCCACAGCCATCTGTGTATGGACTTTTCTGGTGGTTTCACCATTCTATGTTGCTGCAAAGATACATCTTTTCCATGAATTGGACAAAGGAAAAAGCGGATTTCGTGTCATAATAGACAGGCGCCAATATGAAACGCACATCGTTCTCATCATGACTCAGCGTGTTTTCCAAGTCAGAAAACAACGTTTTCTCAGTCAGAAAAGAACGTTTTCCAAGTCGGGAAACAATATTTTCTGACTTGGAAAACGATTTCTCTGTTGGCATTTGTCACTGCGTGTCGCTATCGTCGGCCTCCAGGAATATGCTTTCGTCCATCTCGGCGAGCGACTTTTTCTTCTTGTTTTCCCTGGCTCCGGCTTTCAGCAGATGGCGGGCAGCGGTGATGATGCTTTGTCCGCTGTCGGCGGTGGTGACTTTCAGCTTGTTGATTTTCTTTATGGTGTCGTTCATGCTCGACTCCACTTCCATGAAGCGAATGCCAAACACCTGCACGCGTTCGATGATGGTGTTGGCAGCATCCATCATGGTCTGCTGGTTCTTCAGCTGGCGCACCTGTGTCCACATCATCTCCAGCACACGCAGGTTCATATACATGGTCTGCGGTCCGAGAATCATCACCCCCTGGTCGTAGGCCTCACGCCAAAGCGTTGCATCGTTGAGCAAGGCAAGGTTCAAAGCGCCCTCTATGGGCACGTACATAATGGCGAAATTCAGCCGGTTGTAGCCCTCGGGCAGGTATTTGGTGTATTCCTTGCGAGCCAGGCGCTTCACTTGCGCACGCACGCTATCAATGTGGGCCTTCAAGTAGCCGCTCTTCTCCACCGATCCATCCTCTGCATTCATGTAGCGCTCATAAGCGGTCAGCGACATTTTTGAGTCGACCACCACATGGCGGTTGTTGGGGAAGTGCAGGATGAAGTCGGGTATCATGCCGCGGCCGTCGTCGCCTTTCAGTCCTTTGCCTATCCTGTCCTTCAAGGTTTCCTGCGTATCGAACTGCTCTCCCTCCTGCAACTCCATGTCTTCCAACAGTTGTTTCAGTTTCAGCTCGCCAAAGTTGCCCTGCACTTTCACCTCGCCCGTCAAGGCACGCGTCAGCCGGTCGGCGGTCTCTCCGATAGCTTCGCTCTTCTGCATGTTAATCTTGATGGTCTCGTCGAGCCGGGTGAGCGCCTCGGTCTGTTGCTCCTTGGTTTTGTCGAGAGCCTCCTGCATGTCCTTCAGACTCCGCTGCAACGGGTCGATGATCTTCGACACCTGCTCTTTGTTCTGGGCGCCCAGTTCTTCCTGCCGCAACTTCAAGACCTTCTCCGATGTTGTCTGCATCTGCTCGCGAATAAGGTCGAGCTGGTTCTTCACCTGCTCTTCGTTCATTTGCTTGAGTGTAGCAATCTGCGCATCGTGCGCTTCTTTTGCCTGTCGCATCTGCTGATCGAAGGATGATTTCAATTCCACAATCTGCTGATCGAAAGATGATTTCAATTCCACGATCTGCTGGTCATACATCGTTTTCAAATCCTCCACCCTTTGCTGAGAGTCGGTCTTCTCATCTTCCAATAGCTGCAAATAGTGATTAGCATTGGCTTTCTGCACATCGCGTTCCGCCGTCAGCGAGGTGACAGTTTCAGACAAAGCCTGCTTTCCGCGGTTTCCAAAGAAGTAACCGACAAAGGCCATCACGAAGATGGCGATGATTGCAATAATCAGATACACTTCCATATCAGTCTTTCTTTTTATTCGAATAATACGCTAACAATCCCTCGCAACCTTCAAGCACATCGCGCCACGTGGCCTCGAAGTTGCCCGTGTACCAAGGGTCGGCCACATCGCCAGGACGTTTCGTAAAGTCCATGAGCATCTGGATTTTCCCTTCAGGGTCGCCCCCGCAGATTCGGGTCATGTTGCGGATGTTCATCGTGTCCATGCCAATGAGTAGGTCGAAACGGTAGTAGTCGCCCCGTGTCATCTGCCGCGCCGTCTTGCCCTTGCAGCCGATGCCGTGCTCGGCCAGCTTCCTTTTGGCTGGCGGATAGACCTCGTTGCCTATTTCCTCTGTCGACGTCGCCGCCGACTCTATCACAAACCTGTCCTCAACCCCCGCCTTCCTGACGAGGTCCTTCATCACGAACTCCGCCATCGGACTGCGGCAGATGTTCCCGTGGCAGACGAAGAGTATCTTTATCATCATATTAACATTCAATTTGTTGTATGGAACCAACATTATATGGCCGACTTATACGTGAACAACTCTGTTTCTTCCAAGTTTGGGCGTTTTGTCACCTCTCTTACGTAGTCACGTATCAGATGCCTCCATTCATTAGGTTTCATGCTAAAATACTTTTCTTCGTATTCACGTATGCACTCCAAATAAATGGTTTCAATGGTTGTGCCATCTTCCTTTTCCATCATATTATGAATCAGCTTACGTACATCATTATCATCAAGCACGTTGTTTAGCGCAGAACCAGATGCTATGAAGCGTACATCATTGGCTTTTTTCCCTCGGTTCCTCGACGTAGAAACGACACTCATGGTGGGCTGCTCTTGTTTGATGGTGATACTCTCTCCATTGGCAACCCTCACAATGTTATGCAGCTCATTGACATAGTTGCGCACTGCCACAAAGTTCTGTCCAAACGTATCAATCCATTCAAACTGTGCAAATGGCTCTTCTTCCATCAGCGTGCTTGTGGTAATGTCACCATTGTCACAGACATAGGCAATAATGGACTTGATATATTCCTCTTGAAGTGAGTTAAGTGTGGTGTCTGAAAGGAACTGTGAGAATCGTTCCATTGCAAGGTGTCTGTCAACACCTATCTGCGCTCTGATAAATGCTCCCACGCTGTCACCACATATCATGTTGCTCTTGGCAATGAACTTCTCGTAATCGTCCTTTGTGCCAAGCTCCTTCCAACATATCTTTTCCAACACCCTTATGTCAGCTGCTGTCAGTTTCTCCATCTTGACTATCTTCTGAATGACGGGCAGCTCCTTGTTCTCCGCCAGGAAGTCTATGACACGCTGCTTGTATGAAGTCTGTAGAGGCACTGCTTTGGGCGTACCTTTAACTTCTACGGTGTCTTTGATATTGATGTAGAATTTTGAGATTAAGCCACCTAACACGAATTGTACTAAATCCCTAATCTCCTTGCGTACATATTCGAGACGGTCAAGCGAAGCGGAATCCCAAAAGTCATGCTTTGACAACGCCTTAATCAGTGGCATCTTGTCATTGACTTGCTTAATGGATGCTTTCTCTTGCAGCTTATTGGCAATCTTCTCGACCGTAATTTTTGACTTCTCGCCACTGACAGATTCATCAATCGTTGACAACTCAATGTTGAGCATCAGAATGTCGAACTTGGTAGCTCCCACATTGGTTGTGTTGCTCACCAAAAGAGGGGAAATAACCTCTTTCAGCTCTACGCTATCAGTATTTGAGATAAATACCCATGAATCAACCTTACGGTACTTATCCACCAAATCCCAATGTTCACGAACTGAAATGTGCTTGTCATTCAGCTCCAACACTTGACTGCGCAAAATGTCCTTTATCTCGTCATGCAATGCCTTTGCCACTTCATCATTCTGATATTGCTCATGCTGTAGGGCTATTGCCAGGTCAACGCGTAGGTCAAACAAACGCTCTGTAAGAGACACGGATTTTAACGGCTCATAGCCCTTTGGATTGTTGCCAAAGAACTCGAAGTTGCCGCACCAATCGAAGATATAAAAGAACTTCTTGGCTCTGTCTTCTGCTGTTTCACCTTCATCAAATATCTCTTCTGAAAGGCGTGTGCCTCGTCCAATCATCTGTAGGAACTTAATCTTTGAGCGTACTTGCTTGAAGAAAACCAAGTTGAGAATGTCAGGCACATCAATGCCAGTGTCCAGCATATCCACAGAAACAGCTATCTGGGGCATCTTGCCCCTCACCTCGAATGTGTCAATGATGCTTTGGGCATAGTTTACCTTGTTGTCAATCAGTTGGCAGAAATCATCACCCAACGATGGGTATAGGTATTTGAAACGCTCTACTATCAGCACTGCATGATGATGGTTGTAGGCAAAGATAATGGTCTTTCCGATGGTGTCACCGCCATTAATCTTCAATCCGTTCTCCATGAGGTCAACCAACACTTTGTCAATGGTGTCTTGGTTGAAGATGTAATTGAATATTTCGTTGTTTTCTATGTTGCGCTTGTATATCTCTCCATCAGGTATATTCAGCTTTGCCTTTTCGTACTTCCAAATGCTTTCCATCTGCTGTTTTTCTTCCTTGGAAAGCTTGTCATACTTGATGCCGTTCTTTAGAATGTCGGTTGTACGTGACAATACAACCTTGTCAACCAGATAGCCATCACTTACTGCCTCTTCCAACAGATACTCGAAGTTTGGCTCACCGCTTTCACGCTCAAACAGCTCATAGGTGCTTCTATCATCGTCCTCTCTTGGGGTGGCGGTCAATCCCACCATGAGGGCATCAAAGTAGCTCAGAATCGAAGTGTACTTGCCGAATATGCTTCTGTGTACTTCGTCAATTACAATCAAGTCAAACCTACCGATGGAAAACTCTTTCTTCTCAGTGTCTATGTAGTTTATCATGGTCTGATAGGTACTGAAAAGTATCCGAGCTTTCATCACGGCTTCTTTCTCCGATGGCTTGAAATCGTCAAGTCTCGCTGTCGTGGCACTTGGCAACAGCTTGGTGAAGTTCTTGTGGGCTTGTTTGACCAATGCCGTGCGGTCTGCAAGGAAGAGTATGTTCTTCGCCCATGAGTTGCGCATCAGCACATCACAAAGGGAAATGGCCACACGTGTCTTGCCAGTACCAGTAGCCATCACCAACAGCCCCCTTCGGTGCATACCGTTGAAGTTCTCACAAATGGCTCTGATAGCTCGCTTCTGATACTCACGGTTGGTTATCTCGTCACTTATCTGTAGGTCAGTGATTCCACTTCTGCCACGCCTCTGAATCAGCACCAACAAATCCTCTTCTGTGTGGAAACCATGAACTCGCCTCGATGGATAGCCCAAGCCGTCAATGATGAAGGTCTTGAATCCATTGGTATAGTAGATGATAGGTCTAATGCCATATCTCTTCTCTAAGCAGTCAGCATATAAGATTGCTTGCTGCCTACCTACATTGGGGTCTTTCGTTGTGCGCTTGGCTTCCACTACGGCAAGAGGCTTACCGTTTGCGCCAAACAGCACATAGTCAACATATCCAATGCCTTGACTGTTTGGCATACCTTCAACCTCTATTTCAATGCAAGCCTTGCTTGGCACGATAGCACCTTCTTTGTCTAACACATGCCACTTGGCTTCTTCCAACAATAGGTCGATGAACAGTTTGCGTGTCTCTGCCTCACTGTAGTCTATCTTATCAGAAATGTCTTGTGGGGCTTCTACTGCTTCCTTGGGTACACAGTTGACAAACTGCACAGTAGCTGTAGGAACTGAGGTCTTGGGCACAACGGTCAAGTTTGGTGACTTCGGAACGAGCTCTTTATCAAACGGTGCCAGGCTCGTTAGTACCCTCAGTTTGAGCAATATGCCGCCCACAACGTTGTAGATGTTCAGCAGTGAGAAGAAAGCCTCACTTCCCTTTACGCCACCGTCATGTGCTGCCTTGTTGCCTATCTTACGGACATAGTGAGCAGCCATCATCAACTTGTCATCGTCACCGATGAACTGCGTGAACGGCTCGCTCGACATCATTTCAAGCAGACTGGTACGCGCCTCCAACTCTATGCCTTTGAGGGTGTAGATAGCCTTTACTATCCACTCCAAGGCTCTACGACCATTCAGCGCGCACATATCATAGTTCGTCTGCTGCGTGTCCTCTGCTGCACTGCAAAAGCCGTATAGGTCTTTCAGTGGCTCTATGTCCTTTAGATAGTCAAAGTTCCTCATATATTTCTCTTTTTTGCATTATAAATGCTTATACTCACTCATTGCTGTGTTTTCTTATTCACATATTTTGAGAGCCATCAGATTCAGCTGTTGGCATTGAATGGCCGTAATCATCCTTTTCTCGTTATGGTGTTCCCAAGGAGAGAGCATCAGCAGTCGGCCTTGTGCACAGGCATCAAACTGTTCTCCATGGGGCTTAGACAATGGGGTAAAGCCATTTTCCAATAACACAATTGTGGGCAGTCCTGCGTTGAAGGCTTCGCGCATAACCCTTTTCTCGCCAGGCGAGATGGCTGGTGACACGAGGATTGTTCCCATCCTTGCAGCTTCTATATACCTCTGCACCTCCCTTTCCAAGTCGCTGCCAACTATTCGGCGCGACACGCGCACAGCCAAGCGTTTAGGTGCTGTCAATAGCTCGCGATTGCCAATGCCGTTATAGCGCTGGTCGCCAACCGTTAGGTTGAAGAAGGGGCGCAGCCAGTCTGGGCGAGCGCGCTTCATCATCAACCGTCGTGGATTATCACGAAGGTAGTTCTGCCAAGCGGGCAGCTCATCATAGGAGCGGAGCACCAAGTCGTTATAGCCTTTGGCAAAGAGCGAGGTCCCGACTTTCGACAACGGCTCAGCCGTTATATACTGAGAAGCGGCTCTCTTCTTTTCCTTCTCCTTCTCCGTATATAGCGGCTCTGCCGCTGTCTTATGCTCAGCTGCTAATGCCCGCTGCGCCTTCCTGCAGCCTGCCTTGAACCCAGAGATCACCTGCCCTAAATGCACAGGCAGTGGAGCCTTCACAAATAGGATACCGTGCATGTGGTCGGGCATCATCTGCACGGCCTTCACCTCTATCTGCGAGTAGTAGCCGTGAATGCCCATCCACTCGCTCTCTACGGCTTTCCCTAACGGTGAGAGCACTATGTGCGGCTCGTCGATGCTACCGCGCTCGGCAAAGGGATTGCCTTCCAAGTGTCCGAACAGGGGTTTCCGCCCTTCCGTCTCCAAGGTTATCATATACATACGACGCTCCGTGTAATCATGATGCAAATCACGACGTTTCATTGAGGCTTTCTTTTCCCCAGCGAACTTCTTTCTTGCAGCAAACTCTTCGTCCGTCATAGTCGTCTCTTTTCTTATCTCGTTTTCTCTTTCTTCGAATGGTTGTGGCTTTGCCGTAACCATCAGTTGAAGTAATAATCCATGCGGCTGTTAAACAGCGTTTCAACCTCCTTGATGGACTGCTTGATAAGGTACTTTTGGTGCTCGATGGCTTCTATCTTGGAGGCGAATTGTTGCTGCAAATCAATTGGAGGAACAGGAAGTTTTTTCTTTCCTAATTCTTTTGCTGTTATCGCCATTTGAACACAATTTCCATTAGTTCTCTCATTGGCTACAACCCTCACAAGCATATTACGAAAATAAGTGGGAGAATAGACGTTTGTATTGATCCTTATCTTCATTAATGATGGATGAATAATTCCAATAGGCGCGTCAGGTGGTAATTGGAAAATTCTTCCTATTGTTCCACGACAACTCATTATAAAATCACCACCACATACCTCAAAACGTTTTAATGAATCGTATTTGTCTTTGGTTATATAATGTGCATCTAACTCTATCGTCCCTTGAATTGCATGTTTCTGTTCATATACCATGCAATAGGAATCCTCTTTATCTACATAAGAATCGACTTTCAAGGCACTACCAAAGGGTCCCAAAAACATTTCAATAACGTTCTCAATTAAAGGTTTCACCTCCCATCCCTTTTCATTTGTGATCGGGTCACCAAACATTTCATAGAAGAGAGACTGCGCCAGATTATCCAACTCGTTTAATTGGGCTTTCTTCTTTTCAATGATGGAACTCAGCAAGTCCAACTCTTCAACAATATGCTGCTGTTCTGAGAGAGGGGGGACTGGAACTTTGCTTTTTCCATATTCCTTAAAATAGATATGCGGAATAGCTGCACCAGTCTTGTAACTCTCCAAATGCAAACATTGAAGCAGATATTTGAGGAATCCTATCTCACAATCATCTTTAGGAAATATGTATTGCATAGTTCCCACTAAAGATGATTTTGGTGGGTATGTGTCAACTCTCCCTACACCTGAACCATCCTTAACTATTCCGATATATGATTTTTCTTGATGGTAAAAGTCAATCCCTTTTACAAGCCCAGAAGCACCATAAAGATTATACTCTCCGCTATTATCTTCTATTTTGTTCAAAGATATATTAGAAGAGCCTTTAGAGCATATTTCTTCAAGTTTCTTATATTCCCAACCTTCTTTCATATCCTACATGAATTTAGTACGGAACTCATTAATGGCTGCTGCAATCTCGCTTTCCAAGGCTTCTATGCGACCTTGAATCTCCTCTGTACTATCATACTCAACCTTCTCACGCTCCACCTCCTTATACTTGTTGATGGAAAGCACATAGTCATTCTGGCGGATTTCATCAACTGGCACTAAGAAGGACTTGTCTTTACGTGTACGCTGTTCCTCTGCCTTTAGGTCTCGGAAACGTGCCACAACGTCTGGAATGTCGTTTTCTGCCACTTCTGTACGCTTTTGGTCAAGTGAATACCCATCCGCTTGCATATCATAAAACCACACCTTATCTGTGCCTCCAGCACCAGTCTTGGTGAAAACAAGGATGGCTGTAGATACGCCACTATAGGGTTGGAACACACCACTTGGCATGGAGATGACGGCTCTTAATGTATGATTCTCCACCAACTCCTTGCGCAAGGCTACATGGGCATTTGAATTGCCGAACAGCACACCTTCAGGCACAATGCTTGCACAACGTCCTCCAGTCTGAAGCATACGAACAAACAGCGAGACAAAGAGCAATTCCGTTTTCTTGGTATTGGTGATAGCCAACAGCGACTTGTTGGTGTCCTCGCTGTCAATACTGCCAGCAAAGGGGGGATTAGCCAGACAAAGCGTATATTTCTCCGTATCGTTGTTGCTCGATGAAAGACTGTCGCGGTATGCCACATCAGGCTCTTCAACACCATGCAGCATCAAGTTCATTGCACCAATGCGCAACATGGTGCTGTCTGTGTCGAATCCATGAAACATACTGCCCTTGAACCGCTGCGCATTGACCTTATTCAGTAGTTCTTGCTTGTAGTGCTCTGCAATATATTTGGCACTCTCAACGATGAAGCCTGCACTGCCCATCGCTGGGTCACAGATTTCATCCTTCAACGTGGGCTGCATCAGCTCCACCATCATGCGGATGATGTGTCGTGGCGTGCGGAATTGGCCGTTATTGCCACTTGCCGCCATCTTACCAAGGATGTACTCATACACATCACCCATTGCATCACGGTTGTTCATATCCAACGCATCCACGCCGTCAACGATTCTCGTCAATGTGCGTGGGTTCTGAATGAGGAATACAGCATCACGCATGAAACGGCTGTAGGCAGACGATTTGCCCTCGCTGAGATTCTTGATGAAGGAAAAAGCATCATTGCGGATGGTGTTGAACATCTGTGTGGCTTCCATGTTCTTGAACACATGCCATCGTAGGTTGTTGTAAGGCACATCTGCGTCCGTATCGGGATTGTGCCACATTCCTTCCTTAAACGTTGGATTGGGAACTTTCACACCCAAGATATTCGCCTCTGCCTCTTTCTTCAATTGAGCATCATCAAGCATCTTCATAAAGAAGAGATAGGTCATTTGCTCCAAGACAGACATCGGATTGGTAATGCCCCCCACCCAATAGGTGTCCCAAATTGAATCTATGCGGTTTTTAATGTCTCCTGTAATCATCAGTAGAAATAAGTTTGAATTTAGCCACAAAGATAGCAATTATAATTCGAATAACCTTGACAAACTATCTTTTTTAGCAAAATTTCATTCTCATAACGTAAAAAACGCCTTAAATTGAGTCGTTCATCATCTAAGGCAAAACCCTTCACGATATACTCATGCAGACGTTTCCTTGCTCGTCCATACTTATTCAGCGTGTTAAAACTCTATATCCCCCTCTCTGCCCAGTCGCCTCTATCGAGATTGCGATATCCGATGGCCTCGGCAATGTGCATGGATTCCACCTTTTCTGAGCCAGCGAGATCGGCGATGGTGCGGGCCACCTTGAGGATGCGGCTGTAGGCACGGGCGGAGAGCTTCAAGCGCTCCATTGCCATGCGGAGCATGTTGAGGGAGGCGGCATCGGGTTCAGCAAACTCGTGGAGCATACGCTCGGTCATCATGGCATTGCAGTGGATGCGGCCTCTCCCCCCGCCCTCCCCGAGAGGGAGGGAGCTAAAGCGCTCCGTCTGAATGTTGCGGGCACGGATGACGCGCTCGCGGATGACGGCGCTGGGCTCACCGGGTTGCATCTTTGAAAGTTCTGCGAAGGGTACAGCCTGGATTTCGCAATGGATGTCGATGCGGTCGAGCAGCGGTCCTGAAATCTTGTTCATGTAGCGCTGTATCTGACCAGGGGTGCAGACGCAGTTGTGGGTGGGGTCGCCATAATAGCCGCAGGGGCAGGGATTCATTGAAGCAACAAACATAAAGGAACAAGGGAGCGACAAGATATACTTGGCGCGGTTGATGGTGATGGTGCGGTCTTCGAGGGGTTGGCGAAGCACCTCAAGCGTCGACTTATTGAATTCCGGGAGTTCGTCAAGAAAGAGCACACCATTATGAGCCAGACTGATTTCACCTGGTTGTGGTGTATTGCCGCCACCGACGAGGGCAACCTGCGAGATGGTGTGGTGGGGTGAGCGGAACGGGCGTTGTGAGATGAGGCTTGTGCCGCGGTCGAGTTTTCCGGCGATAGAATGAATCTGTGTGGTTTCCAGACTTTCGGCCAGCGACAACGGCGGCAAGATGCCCGGCAACCGTTTGGCCAACATAGACTTTCCGCTGCCCGGCGGGCCTATCATGATGAGGTTATGCCCACCGGCCGCTGCCACTTCCAAAGCGCGTTTCACACTCTCCTGTCCGCGGACATCGCTGAAGTCAAGGTCGAAATGACTCTGTTGCTTGTAAAACTCACGGCGAGTGTCGATGACGGTCGGTTCGTAGTGCTGTGTCCCGTTGAGGAAGTTCACCACATCCATGAGGTTATCCATGCCGTAGACATCGATATTGTTCACCACGGCGGCTTCGCGGATGTTCTGCGATGGCACAATGAGTCCCTTGAACTTCTCGGCACGGGCTCGTATGGCGATGGGCAGTGCACCACGCACAGGCTGCAGTTTTCCATCAAGTCCCAACTCCCCCACCATGACGTATTCGTTCAGATGGTCGCTCTGCACCTTGCTGTTGGCAGCAAGGATGGCGATGGCCAATGGCAGGTCGTAGGAGCTTCCCTCCTTGCGAATATCGGCTGGAGCCATATTGACTGTGATATCAGCTACGGGAAATTTGAATCCGATGTTCTGCACTGCGGCCGAGATACGGTCGCGACTTTCTTTCACCGAATTGTCGGGTAGTCCGGTGATATGATACATAACGCCACGCGTCATGCTCACCTCTATCGTGACCGTTGTCACGTCAAGGCCGTTGACGGCAGCGCAATAGGTTTTTACAAGCATGTCCAGAATTATGAAGAGAAGAGGTTATTTCAAGAGTTTTTCCAGTTCCTTTTGGAGTTCCGACGTGGAAAGCCCACGGGCCTCGATGCGTCCTGACTTGTCGAAAAGAATGTTGTCGGAGGCTTTCTGCATACCAAATGTGCGATAAAGCTGGCTTTCAAACATACGCTCTTCGCAAACAACAGGCCACGGCAACGAGTCGCGACGGAGGTAATCGCTACACTCCTTCCGCGAAGCATCAATACTGATGCCAAGTACGGCAAACTGCCCGGGATGATCTTTCTGAAGGCGTCTCAGTCGTCGCTGAGTGTCCTGACTATCATAGTTCCACGTAGACCACACGTAGACCACGGCCGGTTTCCCCTTCAGCAGACCATTGTCGATGCGACGCCCATGAATGTCGGACGCGGTGAACGACGGCATGAACCTGCCCGACTGCGTGTCCCGCATGCCATCGACAGACTGTATGAAGCGGTTGAGCCAAGGTATGTTCGGCTGCGACTTGTGCAGTTTGTCTACCAGCTGTGCCGCTTTGTCAAAGTCGGGATTGGGTGTTTGCAAGAAATACTTGGAAAGGAGGAAGACGCTGACGAGCGATTTCGGATGGTCGTTGATGAAGTCTTCTGCCGCCTTGGCAACATCGGGAGGGGACATCTCTGCTGTCTGCTGCCGGAATTGGGTCATGAGTTTATTGTCGTCGTTTCCTTGCACCGTCATCTCCTTCATGTGGGAAGCATCAGCCTTGACGGTGGCTGTAGTGCCTGACTCTGCGAAGATGGGTTGCTCAGAGAAGTTAGGAAACACCAGCATGAGTGTGCCTTTCCCCTCACAATCTATCTCGTGGGCGAAGCGACCGCCTTCAATTTTGATGGTATCGATGCCTTGCAGAATGTTGTCAGGGCTATAGAGGTAGCACTGCCCCTGGTTGATGTTCAGAAGCCTGCCCTCCAACCGGAAACGCCCATCCCGTGTGCCGCAGGAGGAGAGGTATAAAAGTAGGCTACTGCAGAGCAGCAGCCTACGGAGAATCTTTATTGAACTCATAAAAATTTACTTGCTGACGTTGCGAAGCTCCAGGTCGTTGGCAGCATAGGCGGCAAGCGACGGATCGAGCTGCAGAGCCGTGCGCAGATAGTTGGCAGCACGGTCGGGATTGCCCTGACGAGCACAGAGGATAGCCTGCAGATAGGAGGTGATGGCATCCTTGTTCTTCACACCGGCGAGGATGACATCGGCAGTAGCATAGTTCTTGTTCAGGATCTCGGCCAGTCCAGCGGTGTTGCTGAACGAATTCTCCATGTTCTTGCAAGCCTCAGCATAATTGCCCTTGGCGATGTTCAGCGCACCAAGCACGTTGTTCAAGTCGTTGGCACCCGTAGCCTTGGCAATATAATTCTCAGCGGTAGCCACATCACCCTTAAGCAGCGAGATGAGGCCGAGGTTAGCGTTAGCTTCAGGAGCATTGCTGTTCACGTTGAGCGTCTTGTTGATATACTCAGCGGCATCATCCACCTTACCCTCGTTGAAGAGGATGGCTGCAATGTTGTTGGCAGCACGGTAGTCGTTAGGATAGAGCTGTGCAGCACGGCGGTAGATTTCCTCCTTCTTGGCATTGTCGTCGGTCAGGGTGGCAGCATAGAGAATCTCGTTGGCACTCAGCTGCGAGGCATCAGCCACATACTGGTCCTGGATCTGCTCATCGCTACGGCCGATGGTCTCGTAGTTGATAATCATGCGGCTGCGGCGCAGTTCGGGCAGGATGCCGTCGGCCAACTCGCGGAAGCCTTCCGACATGTTGCGAATCTGCTGCTCACGCTCAGCGGGATCTTTGTACATGGAGAGCACGCGCAGGATGACATCCTTGTCCTGGATGTTGCTGGCCTCTACGAGACGCTGGAAGCCATCCCAGTCTTCTGCGGTATAGCGAGCATTGACGTCAGCATTCATCTTGGTCTTCTTCAGCTGCTCGTTGACATACTGCTCAGCCGTGTTCTGGCGTTTGTTAGCCAGACGGTCGTTGAACGAATAAGCACCTTCGGGAGAAGCATAGCCGAGCACCTCAATATCCTTGATGTTCAGCGTTTCGCGTTCACGGTTGATCTTCTGCAGCATGGCTACGAAATCCTTGATGCTGTTGCTCTTGAGCTCGCTCTTGCGGAGGTTTGCCTGGTTCACGAGGAACTTAATTTGAGCCTCCTGCTTCTGAGCGTTGATGCGCTGGTAGTCATCGGGAGCGATGCAGGCACCCGTATTCATGAGGCACTGCTTGTAGAGTTCAGAAGTAGCAATGACGCCCTCAGCCACTTTCACGGCGGGCACATTGACCTGCTTCTTGCCCACTTTGGCATCGAAGGTCAGGTAGAGATCGCTCTTCTGCATCTGCGGCATGTAGCCAAACGAGTTCTTCATTGTGTAGTTACCACCCACGCGGTAAGAGATGGTCTGGTTGTTGCCCATCACCTTCTCGCCCTGAAAGGCAGCAGCCTGTCCTTGGAACACATCACCATTGGCGCAACGGAGCTCTGGAATGACGTTGACCACAGCGTTTTTCTTGAGATACTTCTCAGGGAACTTACCATGAATGGTCACCGGCACCTGCCCTGCTTCTGTCTCCATGGGGTTGGGTACTACATTGAAATTGTCGGCACTCAATGCACCGAGCTTCGATGAGCATGAAGTGGTCATAGCCACGACACCCATCGCTGATACGAAAAGAATAAGGTATTTGCGCATAATGTTTTTGGAATTTAACAAGTGCCGCGAGCGGGACTCGAACCCGCACGACCATTCCTGGTCAAGGGATTTTAAGTCCCTCGTGTCTACCAATTCCACCATTGCGGCATGGATTGTTTTGGAAAAGCAGTGCAAAGGTACGAAAAAGTTAGGAGTTAGGAGTTAGGAGTTAGGAGTTATCGTACTTATTTAACAATATATAACGGTTCGGGTGCAAGCCAAGGAGCCTGCACCCGAAACAGAAGATTCTGTTAGAGAGAGTATCGTTTATTCGTATTCTTCATCTTCTTCGTCATCTTTCCAGACACTGTAACCGCCATTTGAGCAGAAGCCACCTCCGTAGCCTTCATCGGTCGTGGTGATATCCACTTCGGCATTGTTGCCATTGTTCGTCTGTTCAAGAGTGGATGCGGCTATCATCTGTTGTGTGTTCACGCTGACGATACTCACACTGGGTGCCATATATATCTTTTTCATAATCGTATGTGCTTTAATCCGTTATTTTACAATGACCTTCTTACCATTCACGATATAGATGCCTTTGGGCAATTGTCCGCTGACCACCTGGCCGTTGACCGTTTCTATGCGACGGCCCTGCAGATCGTAGACACCGGCATTGTTTTCCATCATCTGCACGGCACCAATCAGTGTGGGTGCATCGTTCTCGTCAATCACAATGGAGAACTTTGCAGGCACGGAACCTTCTGCAAACTCAAAGTAAGCACGATAGGCCTTGATGCTGGCATCGGCGTTACCATTCATAATCTGTCCGTTAGGCGTCAAGCCATATTTACCGTTCATTCCCGGAGCAGCAATGGGGGCAAAGGTTCCCTTGAAGGTAGCATCGCCTTTGGTCTGATTGAGGTTCGAGTATGTCCAAGCGTAATTCTGGATAGAGACTGCTGAGAGATACACACCGCTCTCATGAGTTTCAGCATTGGGGGCATAAACCAAGTATGGAACGCTTACACCCAAGTAAGTGGTCTTCGAGAAGGTCAGCGTGCCATTGTCGTAGCCGCTAATCGCATATGCCACCCAATCGTTGCCGAAGATGTTGTTCATGTATTCGGTCTTCCCAGAGAGTGAGAAAGGCATGACAATGGTATTCCAGCCTTTTTGGGCGGTGTAGTTCACCTTCACCACCTGGCTGGAGCAGGTGAAGGTATCGTTGCCATTCTCGTCGAGGACGTATGGGGTTTCAGTAATGCTGACTTCCACTGGGTCGGTTTCCAATGTGCTGATGTTTTCGCCGTAAATCTTGATGTGTGCCAATCCCTCCCATTCTTCCTCAGCGGTGAAGCTAAGGCTGACGGTGACATTGCGATTGCCGCCGACGGAGAACGCGCTTTCTGCAACCTTTTCGTTGCCGAAATATAGTTCAGCCGTAAGATTCTCATCTGAACCGCCACGCTCTACAATAGTGGCAGTAGCTGTGTACGTGCCGTGTACTGTGCCTGTAGTAGGAATTGAAGAAGCCGAAATCAACACATCATGAGTGTTTTCTGCCACCGTCCAACCATAGAAATTGTCTACACCCGATTGTGAGCCATAGAAGCGAAGCCAATAATAACCTGTCTCAGGAGCAACGAATGTTTTTACTCCAGACGTTGTATTATTGCCGACATACTTTTCAATAAGAGTCCAATTCGTACAGTCGGTAGAATACTCTGCCTGAATCCAATAGGAACCGCTTGAACCTCCTAATATAACATCAAATCCGATTTCCTCATTTTTCTCTGCATATAGACGCGGTGTCCTTAAAGCATACGTAGTTCCCCAACCTGGATTAGCTGTGCCATTCGTCAAAAGCCAATAGTCATTCTCATTATACCATGTGGATGGTATTCCATTGGAAAAGTCCTCCCAAACATTCGCATTGGCTGCTGTAGCCGTCACGGCGATTGTCTTTGCATCAGTGGCATCGTAGCTTGGTGTCACGGTGAGGCTGGCCGTCTTATCGCCCAGACTTGCAGCGTCGTAGTTGAAGGTTACGTCGAAGGTCTTCGACTCGCCTGCACCAATACCCGTCAGCGAAGTTTCTGAGATAGTAAAATCGGTGGGGTTGTCGTTGGCGATAGTCACGTCCATTGAACCAACACCCGTATTTGTCACAGTGATGGTCTTGGTGTCGTTGGCCCGCACCGAACCAAAAGCGATATTGTTTGTGCTGACAGAAAGGTGAGGTGTGCTTAATACCGCATCCTGATAGGTGAATGTAGTAACAGGACACCAATAGCTACGTGTCAAAGTTCCACTGGTATTTGATGTGTAGGCAGAATAATATGTGGAATAGTCATCTCTAAAGAGTTTGAACTGAACATCGCTATTTGTTCCTGTCTGGGTACAATAGACTCCTATCAACAGATTCTTAGTGCCAGTATATTCAAATGGTGCAACGAAATTGATATCGATAGAGGTCGTGGTGGGGTCGAGTGAACCTTCATAAACCACACTTGCATCTGTGTCGCCTATCAGGGAAGGAGGATTGCCATAACTTGTTTCACTCACTTCTTTGAGGAACACCTTAAATTCAGCATCACCCCATGAAGTGGTAGCAGAATACAACTGGAAAGCCATCTTTGTGATTAGCTTATCCTTCATTGCCGTAAGTTTTGAACTTGGGATGATAAATTCGCCTTGAATCAGCGTGGTGTTCAGAAGGGAACTATTAATAAAGATGTTCTTGGTGTAAGTGTTGTTCCCGCCTCCACTGGCTTTATCTACCGTTAGTTCATCCGCCCACGCAGTATTTCCCAGACCCATCATGAGGAAAAGGGTCAGGCAGAGCTTGCCAAACAAGCTCTTGCCTGAATTAAACATAGTTTTTTTCATGTTGAATAATTTTTAAGTTGTTGTTTTTTGCTATTCTTATTTCACCACAACCTTCTTGCCGCCGATGATGTTGATGCCGCGCTGCGGTTGCTTCAAGAGCTGGCCGTTGAGGTTATAGACAGTTGACGGGTTGGCTGGTTGACAAACTGACTGGTCAATGCCGGTATGTCCCCAGAAGGCATCAAGGTCGAACCATGCAATCTCTGACTTGTTCTCTTCATCGCCGCCACGGTAGATGCTCTGCAGGCCAATCTTAGACCACGATTCGAGTTCTGTCTTGCCCTGGTTCATCCAAATCTCGTAGTTGTCGATGTCATAGCGGTCTGTGAAGTTGTAGGGGATTTCTGTCATGTCCTCACTCAGGCGCTTGTATTTATCCTTGGTGAAGGTCAGAGGAGAAACCACACCGTCTTTCTCATAGAAGAACATATAGCTGAGTTTGTCGCTTACTAGCGGATCGCCATCCACATCGACCAGAGGAATGGTCATTTCGGTGACATAGGTGCTGCCGTTGAAGCTCGGACCGAAACTGAGCGTCGGTGTTGCGGGCACAGCAGCTTTCTCGACGAGGCGCTTCAGGGTTGCCGTTGCATACACCTCGGAACCGATACCACCAGTGATGCTGTAACCAGCCGGAGCATAGAACTGGCCGTTTGAGGCAGTGTAGATGAAGGTTGTACCATTGAAACGATAGTTGTAGGTCACACCCATATAGTCGAAAGAGCCCAACAGGCATCTCGGGATGGTGACGAACATGCCTTCGCTCAACGTACCCTTCACCCAGCTATCGGGTACACCGTTGTAGGCAAGGCCTTGCATGTAGACCTCATCTTCACCGTAGAACCCGACATTGACATTCTGATAATAAACTTGATCCCCACCAGTAGTGAGAATGGCAACATAAGTTTCCGTCTGCAGGTCGGCAGGCGGGGTGATGATTTCTTCATCGGCCATGACGGGAGCAATGGCCATTGTTGCCAAAAGACAAAGTGTCATAATTTTCTTCATGTTCTTTTTCCTTTCTTTTTTTATGGTTTATTAATTATTTAAAGTTATATCAATTAATTGCCTTCGGCTATGTCTTTTGAAAAGAAATATGAATAATTAGAATAATTATTTTCATTAATTATCATAATTATCTAAATATGATTTCTGGTAATTCCTGATAATTTCTTTCTAATGACTACCATAGAAGATGCCTTAATTCTTTAATTCTTTAATTCTCTAATTCTTTAATTTCAATCTGAACCACTTGCTGCTGTCCTTCTCGCTGGTCAGCGTCACCTCGGTGGGATTGTCGTCGCTGTTGAAGCTGAGCTGGTAGGGGCTGCCCGTGCAGACGAAGTCGACGAAGGGCTGCCAGTAGCTGTAGTTGTAGAAAAGGTTGGCCCCTTCGAGAGGCTGTATGCTGACTGTCTGCCGCTGATAGTCGGCCATCTCCATGGCAATGGCATAGCCGATGTAGAGGTCGATGCCACTGAAGCGCGTGTGCCATCCCAACACCATGCGGTGGGGGTCGTTGGCAGCACTCTCCATGTTGACACCGAGGTAGACTTCGCGCACCTGCTCACCGTAGTTGGCTCCTGTCGTAGCGGCACACTCAGTCAGGATGTCGGCCAACTCGCTGCACATCTCATCGGCCGAGGGGCCCGTTGTGCGGTTGTAGCCGAAGAGCCATTGCCCCTTTGTACCGGCAAAGCCCTCAGCTACCGTGGGTGCGGGCAGCACGATGGAACCTGTAGCGGAGCGCAACGAGTTATCATTGCTGTCGTAGGAAAGTTCGCTTGCGGTGGCTCCTCTGAGCGATACGGGTTCGTAGAAACGCAGACCTTCAGGAGTGTACACAAACGGCATGGAATAGTTCTGACCATTGTCGGAGAAGGTGAGCAGGTTGTCGGTCATGGTGACAGCCACATCCTGTCCTTCCACGATAGCCCGCTTACGTGTCACGGCACTCAGGGTGCTACGGATCTGTGCCACTTTACTCACATAGTCAATAGCTGACTCCTGAAGTGGATACATACGCAACCGCATGCCATGCTTCTTGCCCCGCAGGACTACAGAGTCGGCAGAGGCAGAGAGGAAGGTGAACTCGTAGTCGCTCTCATAACCTTTGGCATGACCCTGCGACGGCTGCGACCAATAGTGAAACAGTGGGTTGTAAGTGTCGAAAGTGAGCAGGACTCCAGCTTCTTCGGTGATGCGGTAGAGCGAGGTCCATTCTGCACCAATAGGATAAGTGGTGTTGGTGACAGGATTCTTGACAGCTTGTTCGCATGCTATTGTCGCCTCACCATTGGCGAAGCGCACAGTATAGGCTACACCGCCCATTGAACCGTCGGCGGGATAATAGTCGAGTGCCCACCCTTGCTGTTGACCTTCCAATGTGGCATAGTAGGCGTTCTGACGGTCAGCCATGCGCTCGGCTGCAGACTCTCCGAAAACGTTGTCCACATCGTTGGAACAGGAAGTAAGGACTGCCAAAGTTGCAGTAAAACAGCAACTTACAAGAACATGAGGCAGTGATTGATATATTGTTTTCATTTCTTTTGATATTAACGGTGGTGGATTCTTAGTTTGTCAGTTCATCCAAGTCAATGCTGCCATCGATGATTTCGTCCATGCGTCGCTGAATGACAGTGCGCAGGTCGTCGATGTCGATGTTCCACGTCGTCTGCATGTAGCTGCGTATCATCTGTAGCTTCTGCGAGATGATCGCGGCGCCGTCGGTACCGGCAGTCGTCATCTTCTGCTGCCACTCTGCAGGCGTATAGACAAGATAGAAGGCCATTGTCTCGGCAAAGTCCTCATTGTACTCCTTCATGGCATACGTTGAGATGAAGCCCCGCTGCAGGGCATAGCTCTCAGTCTTTCCCGATGCATACCAGCTGGCGGGTTCGTAGAGTCCCTCTGAGATCTTTTGGTAATCCGTGTCATAGTCTTTCGTCTGCGTCAGGATGTGCGTGAACTCATGATGGATAGACTGGAAGTAAGAATTATTGAGGAACGAACGCGTGATTTTCAGTTCGTTCACGTCGAAAAGCGTTATCTTCATGCCGCCCTCTGCCTGTCCCATCATATAGCGGTTGTCGGTCTCGAAAGCTGGCGACCCCACAAACTGGAACACCTTCGGTGCGAGTTGTCGTGTGAAATCCATCCCAGCCACTTCGTCGTAAGCCTGCAGCCAAGTGTGCAATACGATGTGGGCCAGTTTGACGGAGTTCGACAGGTCGGCAGGAGCGAGTGTGTAGGTGAAATCCGTTTCCATGTCCTCAAGACGATACTTCAAGTTGATGTTGTAGGTCTCTACATAGTTTTTATGCAGCCACAGGTCGAAGGCTGTCTTGGGTCGCGTAGAGTCTTTAACCACCGTGGTGTCGTCGAGGGCATCTTCGCTACAGGAGGTGAGGGTTATAAGAGTTGCTGTAATACAGCAACATACTAGAACCGTTGTCAGTAATGAATATCTTGTTTTCATCTTTTCTACTTTTTTATTATCATTATCTGGGGTTGGCTGTGATGCCCGCATTGATGACATATTCATGGAGCTGGATGGCGCGGCGCGGGTCGTCCTTCTTCATCGTGTCATAGACGGTGATGTTGCCGTCGCCCAGCGTTCCATCCACGTTGCGGCGGTAGATCTCGATGCCATAGCGCTTGACGTCCTGCCAACGCAGTCCCTCATGCAGACAGGTGACACGACGGGCATGAAGCACGGCATGTATCAGGTTTTCCTGTTCACCTGCAGTCACGGTGAAGTCAGGGTCGAGCTTTTTCTTCGGCGTGGGCACCGTTGGCGTGTAGTAGGCTTTCTGGTTGCCGTAGGCTTGGCGCAGCGTGGTTGCATCTACCACTCCTTGATTGGAGGTGAAGGAGTTCATCCACGCCGTGAGGTCGGCATAGGCATGTTCGTAGTCGCCCTTGAGCGCGTAGGCCTCAGCACGGTCGAGGATGAGAGCATCAGTAGTAAAGGCTGGCACGATCATACGCGGATAGCCAATACCGTTCACGATGTCGGTGTATTCCACATATTGACCCATCTTCAGCATGTAGATCTTCGGCGAACCGCTCATCTGACCGGCAGCGAAGTACGTATTCTGCGATCCCCAGAAACCTGTGCTCTGCAGCGTCTCGGTTTGCGAAATCTTGGTGCTGTGGCAGTAGCCTTTCGCCACTGCAGTGGGACCATAGACCCATTCCCAATAGGAATTGGAGGTGATGATGAGCAGGTTGGCTTTGTCGCTGGCATTGATGAAGGTGTTGTAGCTGGCACTACCCAGAGCTATGCTGCCCAGGGTCTTCCAGTCGCGCAACATGTCGGCAGGCTGAGAGGTCAACACGCGTGTTGCACACTCAATACAACGGTCAAGGTTCGACATGTCTTCCTTCATATAATAAAGGTAGAAACGTGCGGCAAAAGCGTTGGCCGCGCGCAGGTTGAAGTGATACTTCGGCACCGTATAGATGTTGTCGTTGATGAGTGGCAGCCCCTCTTCGATGTCGGCAGCGATATTCTCATAAAGTTCAGCCATCGTGCCACGACTATAGGTCGGCGACACTGTGGTCTCTGTGGTCCTCATGTAAGGCACACCCATGGCTTCATGGCAGGTCTTGCTGCTATAAGGAAGACAGAAGATGTTTGCCAACTGGAAATGGCAAAAGGCCCGGCACAACAGAGCCTCGCCTCGCTGGGCATTGAGACGCTCCGGTCGCCCTAAATTGTCGATGGCGATGAGCACGTTGTTGGCAGCGGCAATGCTCTTGTAGCAGTGCTCCCAAAGTGCATACGGTCCGTCTTGGTTTTTCCAGGTGATGTCCTGCCAGTTGGCAGCTTCTTCCTCCAGCGTCTGATAGGCCGTATAGCTGCTGCTGCCCGTGCAGTGGTCGGTGTTGTCGCTGTACATCTCCGACATCAGGAAGCTGTTGGTCAGCGGGTAGGCATTGACCAGCAGTTCGGTGATCTTCGTGTCGGTATCCAGCTCGGCGCGATTATCGGGCAGCACGTCGAGATAGTCGTCGCAGGAAGACAGGGTCGTTACAAAGCAGCAACTGATAAGAACCTGAGGCAGTAATCGATATATTGTTTTCATCTTTTAAATGCTTAATGCTAAATACTTAACTCCTAATTCCTAAATTCCCATTCGTAATGTCATTGTGAACTGCTTGGGAATGGGTGATGCCACACCACCAGCATTGACAAATTCCGGATCTTGGCCATTCAGCTTCGAGTCGGAGTAGAAGAGGAAGAGGTTCGTGGCCTGTAGCTTCAACGACAGATCGCTGATATGGAGGGGACGAAGCCACGACTTGGGGAAGTCGTACGACAGCGACACTTCCTTCATACGTACGAAATCGCCTTTGGCCGTGCGTGCTGTAGAGTAGTTGTAGGCATTGTAAAGAATACCCATGTTAGAGTCTTCCGACACTTGACGCTTGGTCAAGATTACGGGAATGTCGGTCTTCTGCTCATCGCCCGGCATGAGCCAACGGTTCTGGAACTCCTGTGGCATAGCGTCGAGGTCGGAGTAGCTGCTACGGAACGACGGATAGAGACGCAGTACATTTCCGAAAGAATAGGTGACAAACAAATTCAGGCGGAAATTCTTGTATTTCAAGATATTGCCCAAACTGCCGTAAGTGGTGGGCTCCGTCGGTCCCTCGTAGACGAGATTGTCGAGCAGCTGCGACTGGAACTTGATTGTTGCACCCGCATTGACAATGTTGCCATCCTGGTCGGTGATGCGCGGCAGACCGTAGTTGTCAAGTCCGTTGAAGCGGAACGAGAAGAGCGCGCGGTGTGGATAGCCCACGCGGGTGAAACCATTACCCTGCACCATCTCAATGATAGTTGGGTCGGCCTGAAGGTTAGTGACCTCGGTGGTCACGTGGGTAAAGATGAAGTTTGTCTCCCACGAGAAATTGGGCTTCTGCACATTCTTGGTGGTAATGCTCAGTTCCGTACCGCTCGACTTCATGTCGGCGACGTTGGCCCATTTCTTGATGGCACCGCCCACACCCGAGGTGTTGATAGGACCGATGAGGTCGTAGTTGTCGCGGCGGAACCAGTCGAACTCCACGTTGATGCGGTTGGCGAGCAGACCCACTGCCAGTCCAATGTTCAACTCATGTTTCTTCTCATAGGTCAGTTCCTCGTTGGCAATGTCCTGAATCTTCATACCCGTTTCCTGAATGCTGCTGAAAGGGCGGTAGGGCTTGTAGTTCATCATGACGATGGTGGCATTGCTCACGTTGAGGGGACCCGGGTCGGCGGTCAGTGAGTAGCTGGCTTTCAGCGAGAGGTTCGAAAGCGTGGGGCGGAGTTGCTCAAAGAAAGGCTCCTCATGAACGTTCCATGCACCAGAGATGTTCCACGTAGGCAACCAGCGTGCCGAACGGCTACGGCCTAAGCGATTCGTACCCTCATAGCGATACGTACCATTGACGGTGTAGCGTCCTTTATAAGAATAGGTGCCGTTGGCGAAGAAGGCTGACGTACGGCTGCGGGTGCGTCCGAGCGAGTAGTAGTCGGCATTGTCCTCAATGGTTTTCTTGAAGAACTCATAGAGGTAGAAGGGCAACTCACCTTTCTCATACTGCATACCCCATCCGTTGAAATAGTTGCGCTGGCGGTCGATTGCCCCCACCTCAGAACCAGCAAAGAGATTGACGATGTGGGTGTCTTGGAACACATAGTTCCACGAAGCTGTCAGTCGGAAGTCGGTTGCCAGCATCTTGTTGTCGTTCTTCAGGTAGATACCACCCACGGGAAGAATGCTCACGGGGAGGTCGTAGGGGTTATCGGGGTTGTGGTAGAGCCAGGGATTGTTCTGGCGGATATACGCATCACCCATGGAGCGGTAGGCTCCTGCTTGGTTGGAGGCCTCACGGATCTGATGTTCGCGGGTGGAAGTGAGGTAGTTGATGGAGGCCAAGGCTGCCAACTCCAACGTGCGAAGTGGTTTCCACTTCAGTTCGCCCTGAAACTTCATGCTGATCTCATTGAGGTCAATATAGTTGTTGTCGAGCTCGTTCTTGATGTTGAAAGGCGTGTAGTTGCGGGTGTAATACTCATCGGCATCCATCGTACGCGAGGAGTTCAAAGCAAAACTGAAGGGGTTGATGTCGAAGTCGCGTTTCACCTCGCCGTTCACCACGTCGGTCGACTGGCTGAGTGTTCCCGGCTCACGCTGCTTGCGGTAGTAGCCGTTGGTAATCAGATTGAGCGTCAACTGCTGCGACATCTTGATGCTGGTGTTCATGTTGGCCGTATAACGGTCCACGCTGTTTTGGCGGTAGCGTCCCGGATCGTACATGGCACTGAGCGAACCGTAGAAACTAATGTTTTCCGTACCTGCCGACACACTGACCGAGTGGTTATGTTGAATGCTGTTCGAAAACAGTTCTCTGAACCAGTCAGTATTGCGCATTTCGGCTTGGCGGAGGTATGCGTTCTGGGCAGCCTCGTCGTTGGTCAGTGCAAAGCTGCCCGTTGCAGGGTCATAGTCGTTGGTCAGCTGGTACATTTTTCCAAACACACCACTCTTGGAGGCACGGTAAGTGTCGGCAAAGTTGAACCATCCCTTATCACGCATTTCCATATAGACCACCATCTGCTCCTGCGAGTTCATGATGTTATAGTCGCGATAGTTGGGACGGAGACGCAGGGTATACTCACCAGTATAGCCCACACGAGTCTTTCCTGCCTTACCTTTCTTCGTCGTGACGACAATCACGCCCGACATGGCACGTGCGCCGTAGATACTCGTGGCCGAACCGTCTTTCAAGATGTCGAACGTCTCAATGTCGTCGGCATTCAAACCAGCCACGGCTGAGGAGATGAGCGTTTCGGCATCGCCACTCGACAGATCGTCGGCCGTCACATCGGTCACATCCTCCATGATGACGCCATCGATGACCCACAACGGCTTGGAGTTACCATAAATACTGGTTGCACCACGGACACGGATCTTGGGTGCCGTGCCGAAAGTGCCACTGACATTCTGCACCGACACACCTGCCGCACGTCCTTCAAGAGAACGGCTGATGTCGGCCATACCGTCGAGTTTGGCATCAGAGGCACTGATTTTTGTGGTGGCACCCGTGAAGAGGCGCTTGTCCATCTTCTGCATACCAGTGACAACGACCTCCTCCAACTGTTGGCCGCTGTCGGGTTTCAGGCGTATTGTGCTTTGCTGAGCCAATTTGCCGACGGCTATCTCCTGCGTCTCGTAGCCAAGATAGGACACGACGACTACATCGCTCTTCGACGGAGCTGTCAGGAGGAAGTGTCCCTCTAAGTCGGTGACAGTGCCTTGTCCGCCCTTCTTCAGCTTCAAGGAGGCACCAATGAGAGGTTCGCCCGTCTCGTCGAGCACAGTGCCGCGGATGGCATCGCTCCCCGTCTGACCCAAGACAGACAAGGTGAACAGCAATAGTGCTAAAAGACTCTTAAATCTTTGCATAATGGTGAGAGGTGAGAAATGAGTGGTGAGTGGTGAGATTGAATTAACGGACGACTATTTTCTTACCATTCTGGATAAAGATACCATGGGTGGGATTTGCTACATAGCGGCCCTGCAAGTCATAGACACGGTTGTCTTGCTGCGTCGGCAACGAAACATGCTGGATGGCGGTGGCCCCTGGGACTCCTCCATTATAGTAATCCTCCGACTTGTGCGGGTCGTTCTCGTTGGCTTTGTAGTCTTCCTTGTCAGTCTCAACGAAATGAGCATAATAGATTTCTGGTCCGCTGACAGTGACAGTCATCTCGCGCTCCGTTCCCACGGTGTTGCCGCTGCTGTCGGTCCAGTGGTCGAACTTGAAGTATTCAGTCCCATAGTCAGACCTGGAATCACCATAGGCTGTCAGTGTCACCTGGTCGCCGGGCTCAGTGTAAAGTTTGTCGGCGTAAGCGTTGCCACAACCTATTTGATCTTCTGCCACACGGGCAACGACACCCTTAGTGAATACGGCAAAGATATAGTCGGTTGGAGTTGTCATCTGGCTCAGTGCCTCTTCTGCCAGTTCAGTGGCCTCTGTTGTTGAGTTTCCCTTGAATGAATTATGGTCGTAGATAGCAGTAAAATATCCATCATCTCTCACTTTTACTTGTAAGTCGGCATCTCTATCGTAGATTTGGTTGCCATTGTCACGGGCATAACCTGCGAGCATGTAACCTTCAGCGGGCTTGGCCCATATAAACGCGTCACTAGTGGATACAGGTTCGGTGCGTTTGAACTCAGAGGTTGCAGCATAATCTTTTTTTTCTTCGCTTTCTTTGCCGAAATCAGTATAGACCGTACCTGCTCCTGTAGGATAAACTTCGGCTTTCACCCAAACAATGTAAGTTTCGTTGGCGAATGCAGTCGCGGTGCAAATGAGCGCCAACGCTGCGGCAATGAATATTTTCTTCATGCTTTTTGAGGTTTTAAGGTTTTTGGGAATGTGATTGTTAATTCTTTATTTTTCATTAAACTTTCTTTGTAAGAGGATGCTGTCCTGATGCCAAATGTTGCCATGAGAAGTGCATGTGGCAGGTCGAGTTGCGCAACAATGGGCGTGAGAACCAGCAATGAGAGGATGGCCACCAAGAGAGCGGCACATATCACTGGCAACCACTTGCGGCGAACAGCCCAGAGCAGTAACGGCAGTGGATTGAATACGAGTAGATACCAGTTCCACTGTGTGGCTTCAAGATCAGAGAGCAGAACTAGCGCTGTGAGGCCCAAAGCCAAGATGATGTAGATGGCCAATAGCAGATAATCGGTGAAGAGAGGCAGACGTCGCCAGCCCCATTTCCACTGCCCGAAGGTGATCACCACCACCAGGATGAGCAACAAAGAGAATACAACTGTAGGTGTCAGCAGGCGGGTCCAGATGGAAGCAGAGCTTACTGAAGCCGTCGTTGTCAGAGTTTCGGAATCACCTGAGATGATGTGCCGGTTATCGCTAGAGAGAGTAGCTTGTCTCCATACTTCGGGCAGCGTGCTCGGCGTGAGCTTATGCTCAAAGGGGCCTGTCTCGTCGCCAGCCGGCCCCATGATGGTTTGCCAGAAGAACCGGCTCCAAGGATAAGGTGCCGATTCGGTCAACATCTGATCGCGGAACGACCCGTTAGTTTGGGCAGGCAACTGCCGATAACCCACAGGAGAGGGCAAAACTGAAGTTATCAAGTCGATGACCATGGAGGCACACTGGGTGTGCAGGTAGTTGTAGCGATAGCACCCTCCTCGCACAATCTCTTTGTCGGCATGTTGCCAAAGCATGAGCTTTTCCTTCGGAGTGAGGTTGAGCTGGTGCTGAGCTACGCCACGTCCTGCATTGCGATAATACTCCAGATAGGCAGGTGTAGGTGCTGCTGCGAAACCGCCCATAGCCTTGCCGCGGAAAAAGTCGTACAGTCCTTTCGCATCAGTTGGCGTTTCAAAAGTGAAACAATAGTCCATCTTATGGTCAGGACATTGCAACCGCAATGCGCAGTGGCCGAAGAGAGAATAAGGTTCGGCAGCAGGACTTACAACGAGCAGGCTTGCTGTGATGTAGTCGGGCTTCAGTTGCTCCAGTGAATCAGGGGCAGCTGCAGCCTCAGACGCAGCTCTGCTCACGCTTGGGGTGAGCAGCAGCATTGTCAGCAGCAGAGTGTGTATCAGCCTTGTCATTCGTCGTTTCTTTGTTTGTTAATCTTGATAAAGCCATTCGGAATCCCCCGCGGGGGATTACCGAATAGCGAACATGAGAAAACTACTTAATCACAATCTTTTTACCGTTCACGATATAGATTCCTTTTTTGTTCTGACCCTCATTGACGCGGCGGCCCTGCAGGTCGTAGGCCTGTTGAGGCAGAACCTCAACACACTGTTCGATAGCGGTGGAAATCACCAGCTTGGGACCATCGGTGTACTGCTTGCCGTCGACGAACTCCAGGTCGTTGGTCTGGTTGGTATCGCCACCCTGTCCGTTGTTGAAGATGATGAAGGCGGGAGCAGCCTCACCTTTGTAGCTGAAAGCATAGACGTTGTGGCCGTCCACTTGCTCTTCAGTAGCAGTCAGCTGTGTTCCAGGCCATTCGCCCATCTGCATATTCTCGTCGGTCCAGGTGTATGCCCATACCTCAGCCCAGTCGGCCACATTCACGTAGGTAGCGGTCCAGGTGCAGTCGTCGGTGCGCTCGGCATCAAGTGTCAGACTGTTCTCCTCAAGGTTGAACACGAAGTTCAGCGTGTAGAAACCGCTCATTTCGGGAGTCCATGAGAAATTCTGCGGGTCGCTGCCAGGTGCGGGCAGTTCGTAGACGCCCCACTGCTGATCAGCACGCAGCTTATACTCGAAGGTCTTCGGCTCTCTTACCTCCAGGTCGGTGATGGTCAGCGTGTACGTACCATCTTCTGCTTGTGTCATCATCAGGTCGGTGTCCCAATCAGAGAAGTCACCCACGATGCCGTATTCATGCTCCTCATCCTGTGGCTGTTCTGCATCGATGCAGTAGAGACGCAGGTTGTCGAAATACCAATCCTGATAGTTGGCCGTACCCGTGTACTGCAGTTTCAGGTTCATGTCTTGGTCGTCGGCCTTGTCGAAGGTGATGACGTTTTCAACCCATCCGCCGCCATAGACACCGCCGCCATACATACCGACACCCGTCAGCGAACCTACCTTCTCATCGTTCACCAGCACCTCTGCGCTAACGGTTGCGGGCGACATATAGGTGACAGACAGCACATACTTGCCCTTGGGCAGTCCGCTAATGGTCTGCCACATATAGGAGTTCTTTTCGTTGGAAGTGCGATAGTAGTCGGCTGTTACACCATAGACATTCTTATCGGCTTCGTTGGTCTTGGGATTCGTCCAGGCAGTCTTGTCTGTACGAATCTCCATGTTCAGTTTGTGCCATGCTGTGGCAACTGCTGTGCCTGTGGCGTTGCCAGCCACGATCTTTTCTGTATAATCTTTTGCGTTGGTCACCCCCTCACAATAAGCATTCGACACATAAACGTCGAAGATTGCTGTTTCCAGCAGTTCCTTCATCTCTGTGGCATTGGCGGCTGAAGAGGGCTGTTTGGCTATGAGTTCCTGAATCTGTTCGAGTATCTCCTTCTTTGCATAAGGATAGGCCTCCTCATTATAGGCTGCGGCTGTTTCCTTGGCTTTCTCCAGTTTGTTATAGGCTTCAAAGGCGGCAACAAAAGCATCCAAGGCTGTGTTGATGGCATCGATGTCGGTACCTTCGATGGCCGTGAGGAGGTTTGCGCGCTCCTCACCCGTGACGATGTCAAACTTCGACATACCGATAATGGCTTGGGCATCAGCCTTCACATCCTGCAACAGGACTTCAAGCAGCGAAGCCTCATCCTTTCCATAGAAAAGGCGGAAGTTATCAATACGGTAGGAAACTGAGGCCTGAGCACCGATTGTCAGCTTGCCATCAGCCTCGAGATTATAGGCTGAGGGGTGAACACGCAGGAAAAGGGCATCGGAACCGCCCTGAACCAGTGTGCCTGTGCCAGAACCCATCTTCAGGAAAGCCTTTTGGTTAAGCTTAGCATCGAAAATATAATAACCAGCGGGCAGGTGACTGATGGTCTGAGTGACACCGTTGGTACCAGACGTGACAAATTCCAAGATATTATTACCATCAATATAAGGAATAGACTCAGTATTTAGCGGTTCGCCGACATTTCCTGTAGCGCTGACCCAGTTCCATGGTGCGAGTCCTGTCTCAAATGAGGGATTCTCCAAATAGGCGGCCGTGATGTTCACCGGTTCGTTGGTGGCAGCAAGAGCTGTACTCATAGCTGCATACAATGTTTCTGTTTGGGCATCAACACTTTCCTGGTCGGTTGGGTCGTTGAGTAAAGCCTGTGCAGTTTCAATGGCCGCCGATAGGTCATTGCTGTTCAATTCTGCGTTGAGGGCATTAGCCTTATTGATAGCATTGGACAAGTTGGTAGTCACAACACCTCCGAAAAACTCCAGTTTCAGATCATCAACAATTACGTAGTAGCTTGAACCATAGCACACTTGGAAACGACCTGTCGTAGCCTCAGTGAGTTCGATGTCAAGCACATCCTGATCCCAGACATTGCTGGTGAACTGTTCACTCAAACGCACGCCGGGAATCAAGTCATCCTCCGTACCGCCCGTAGGCATGAAACCGGTCTTGATATTGTTGACCTGCTGGGTAGCACCAGGATTAGAAGTCTGACCGTTGCGGGCATACAGATTTACTGTGAGTCGATAGGTTCCGGCTGGCAGTGTAATCTCGTTGGCCTGCTGATAAACCAGGCCGGCTGCACCTGTGAAACATAGACCCTTTTCGCCAGTAACACCCTGTTCAGGACCAGGCTCACCAATGGTTGCATATTTTCCAGACTGAATGTTGACTCCGTATGTGACAACACCACCATTGGCATTCTTCTGTTGCTCTACCAATTTCCATCCCTGAGCCTCATAATCTTCACCTTTGGCCACATTCCAATCAGAGAACAACTCAATGACATTAACATCTACATTGTGTTGATTGTCATGATGAACAACTATGGGCAGTGCATCGCACTCTTCAAACCCAGCATTAGGAATGTACTGCGACGTCACGTCTGTCTGAGCCTGTACACCTATAATAGTATATAGGAAGGCAACTGCAAAAAGTAAAGATTTCTTCTTCATATGCGTGATTATTTTTAAATTTGACTGGTGCAAAGATAGACATTTTAACCACGCAAAACAATAGTTTTCACAAATTGTAAAGCCGAAAACCACGAATTGTAAAGCCTTTTAGACCCTACTTTTTACAATTTGCGCAAAAGAAAAAAGAAAAACTTGCTACTTTGTCATTGAACGGAATTCTGTGGGCGACACAGAGTAGCGGGTTTTAAAGTCGGCCGTGAAACGGGTATGACTGGCAAAGCCGGAGGAGGCTGCCACCTCCCCAATGGTCATCTCCGGATGCTGGCGCAACAGCTGTGCGGCATGTTCCAGACGGCTGTCGCGAACGAAGCTGGCCAACGACTTGAAATTGCTTCCCTTGGCGAAGGCTGCGCCAACACGTTTTTCCGACAGCCCAAAGCGGCTGGTGATGGTCTGGCGGTCGCACACGGGCTTGAGATGCAACTGCTCGCTGAGTATCACCCCACTTATGTATTGGAACAGCTCCTCGTCGGTCATCGCATTCAAGTCTGGCTCAGCAGCCTTGACAGTCGACTCTGGCTCTTCGACGGTTTCACCCTTCATAGCTTGCAAGGTTTCTTCATATTTCTGACTATAACCCTTGACCGATTGCATGGCCTCTTCGTATTTCTGCTTATAGTCGATGGCCTCCGACATCTGTTCCACAAGCACATGGTTCTTGTAGTCGACAAAGCGTTTCTGACGGAAGAAGTAGAAAGCGAAGGCACAAGCCAACAGCATGATAATCGCACTCATGGCCATGATGAGATTCTTACGACCAATAATAGCCTGCTGCCGTTCTATCTCCATTTGTTGTTCCTGAGCATGATAGCGGGCGGCATAGTCGTGGCTTTGGTTTCGGTGTTGCCGGTCGTTCAGTATCTGGAGCAGCGCTTCATAGCGTTTCCGATAGCCCAGGCTGGCAACGGTATAACCCTGAGCCTCAGCAGCTTCAGCACGTGACAGGAGAATGTCGGCAAAGTCATGTCGCAGCGTGTCACCCTTCATTTCTGCCTCGGCT